>Ga0172379_10000185_pt1 | contig 166398 bp, 162 predicted proteins | sample GrowelOW334metaG_FD_119756 | JGI IMG/M metagenome (GOLD analysis project Ga0172379, IMG submission 119756) | Groundwater microbial communities from an aquifer near a municipal landfill in Southern Ontario, Canada - Groundwater well OW334 metaG | ecosystem: Environmental > Aquatic > Deep...
AGCTTCTCCACCCCCAGGATGTGGTGAGCCGACATCGAGGTGCCGAACTCCGCCGTCGATATGAACTCTTAGGCGGAACTAGCCTGTTATCCCTAGAGTAGCTTTTGTCCGATAATCTTCCGCGGCGTCTAAAGCCGACGGTCGGTTCACTTGGCTCTGCTTTCGCATCTGCTCGACAAGTACGTCTCGCAGTCAAACCAGCTTGTGCCCATACACTATCGCCACGGTTTCCATTCGCGGCTAGCTGATCTTAATAGGCTCCTCCGTTACTTTTTAGGCATTTACGTTACCCATTTTATTTTGCATTGAAGGTATCTGAGAGGTATACGGTTCTATCAGGTCTTTGAATTTCTTCGCAGATTCTGATTTTATATATAATCTCCAATATTTCTTCTTTTGCAGATGTAGACTTGTTTCAAGTCCGAACTTCCTTTTAAGGATTTTTTGGACTGATTCAAGATCAATTTTTTTGAATCCGAGTGTGTGAATTATAAATGTTTTATGATGAAATGATTTCCACGAACCATCATCCATAAACCATATAGCCAACACTAACGGGTCCATCAATACATCTATCAATTTTGGAATTCTCTTTTTTCTATTCTCATAGAATTGCTGGGCATAGAATCTGAATGCGCCATGCGAATAGGTGTCAAATAACACATATTCATAACCATTTTTCTTTATGCGAGAGCGAATCCCATTTCGAACCCATTCCCTAAATTGATTATAGATCCATTCGAGATAATCTCTTTGAGCTACTTGGTGTTCAATCTTGAGACGGTATGTTTTTCCGTTGTCCTGTGTTTCAAGATGACCATCACCCAGCAAAGTTCCTACCAAGATAGATCTTTGAACATCACTTAACTTGAGAGATTTTTTAACCTCTCTGATTTCTTTTGTGTTCATTGGGTTCTTACTATAACTAGTAAGCTCTATGTCGCCATAGAGATCGGACTATAATTTCTTCATCATAATTATAATAATGAAGTTCAGTGTTTAGTCTCTGAGGATGATTACATTGTAATCTTTCCTGCTGATTGTCTGCATATGCACATTTTTACGCTTTGGTAATGCATATTCTAAGCCGTTGAAGGCACAGAGTTCCCAGCATATAGCTGAATACCTATTCTTTTTATAGAATACCCCCTAAATTTATTTGTTTTGAAGTGACAAACTTCTGGAGGCGCTATAGTGAGGCCGAATCATTCAAAATGAATGACGCGGCCAAGGATAGCGCCCCACTAAAACTGCCCACCAGATACTGTTTCCCGTCGTTTATGCGACGAGGTTAGAATATACATTTTGGAAGAATGGTGTTTCATCGACGGATCCATGTCACCCGAAAGCAACACTTCAAATCCTACCATCTACGCTACGCATCAAAAACGTATAGTCAATATCAAGCTACAGTAAAGCTTCTAGGGTCTTTTCGTCTAGCTGCAGGTAACCGGCATCTTCACCGGTACTGTATTTTCACCGAGCGAGTCTTCGAGACAGTTCTCCAGTCGTTACACTATTCAACGCGTCAGAACTTACCTGACAAGGAATTGCGCTACCTTAGGATCGTTATAGTTACGACCGACATTCACCAGGGCTTACAACAGTCACCACTACATCTTGCGACATAGCAACGCCGTTGTTTGACCTTCTGGCATTGGTCAAGTGTCACCCCCTATACATCCTCTTACGAGTTCGCAGGGAGCTGTGTTTTTGTTAAACAGTCGCCAGAGATACTTTAGCTGCGGCCCCTTATTTTTCGCTTGCGCTAAAATTCAGGGCAGGCCTTATTCCGAAGTTACGGCCGCTTTTTTGCCGAGTTCCTTGAAGACATCTCACTCGTTCACCTTGGGCTACTCGCCCTGACTACCTGTGTCGGTTTACGGTACGGTTCTCACGAAGATAATCTTAGAAGCTTTTCTCGAAAGCGCGCTTTGATGCTTTTGCCCTTGCGGACTTATCTGCATTGCTTGGATACCACATTGAAGTGAGACTCCGGATTTACCAGGAGTTATCCTTACAAAACAAGCACAAATCCAATAATGTGCGCATCATACTGCACTTCGTCACTCCATCGATCTTCGCGAAAGTCAAGGAATATTAACCTTGAATCCATCGGGTGCGGCGTTTGCCATCCCCTTAGGACCGACTAACCCTTGGCTGATATACATTGCCAAGGAAACCTTAGTCTTTCGGTGTGCGGGTATCTCACCCGCATTGCGGTTACTTGTGCCAACATTCTTACTTCGCAACGCTCCAGTGTGGCTCACGCCTTCACCTTCATCGCAGATGCGAATACTCTCCTACCAATGGATAATGCCGAGGCACTATCCAGTCCTCAGTTTCGGTACAATGTTTTAGCCCCGATTATCTGCGGCGCGAAATCTCTCGATGAGTAAGCTGTTACGCTATTTTTAAATGATGGCTGCTTCTAAGCCTACATCCTCATTGTAAAAGAAATTTCACTACCTTAAGCGCACTTAACATTGATTTAGGGACCTTAAATAGAGATCTGGGCTGTTTCCCTTTTGTCCAATGGAGCTTAGCCCCCACAGACTAACTGCCGCGTAATTAACTTTGTGTATTCGGAGTTTGATAGGTTTCGTGAGATTTCTCCCTGTCGAAACCTTCCAGTGCTCTACCCCACAAAGGTACACGCGACGCTAACCCAAAAGTTATTTCGGAGAGAACCAGCTATTACCGAATTCGATTAGCTTATCACTCCTTACCACACGTCATCCAGTAGTTTTGCACGGCTAAATGGTTCGGGCCTCCCACCGCCTTTCGGCGATGTTCACCCTGCGCGTGGCAAGCTCATCCGGCTTCGGGTCTCAAGCAAACTACAATTCCAAACTTGCGTTTGGAATAAACGCCCTATTCAGACTTGGTTTCCCTGTGACTCCAGTCTCTCGACTTTAGTCAGCAGCTTGCTTGAACTCGTTGGCTCATTCTTCAATAGGCACGCCGTGACGGTCATCACACTATGCACAAAATTTGCGCACATTGTGATGACCGCTCCGACTCCTTGTAGGCACATGGTTTCAGATCTATTTCACCGCCCTTCCGGGCTGCTTTTCACCTTTCCCTCACGGTACTAGTTCACTATCGGTCTAGAAAAGTATTTAGACTTGCCGGTTAGTTCCGGCGGGTTCCCCCGAGCTTTTCGTGTCCCGGGGTACTTAAGAATGGAAACAAAGAAGGTTTATTATTTTTGTATACGGGGCTATCACCCTCTGGGGCCGATCTTTCCAGATCATTCTACTAACAATAAACTTTGTAACTTCTCTGATATAAATATCACGTTTCCACCTTGCAACCCTCAACCTAAATCGCACAGCGCGACTAAACGCGCAGTACGATTTAGGTTAAGTTTAGTCTCCTCCGCTTTCGCTCGCCGCTACTTACGGAATGCTTTTGTTTGTTTTTATTCCTCCTGGTACTGAAATGTTTTACTTCCCAGGGTACGCTCTCAGCACGAGTGCTGAGTCATATGAGTTCATCATATGGGGTTTCCCCATTCGGACATCTTCGGATCAAAGGTTGCTCGGCACCTCCCCGAAGCGTATCGCTGCCACGCCGCGTCCTTCATCGCCTTTTCTAGCCTAGGCATCCACCATGCGCCCTTATATTTCCCATTAGGAAATCTAAGAACCGCTTGTTCTATCATATTACTTACCTACATTGCACGCTCTTACTCTCGGATAAAGGAGAGCAGTTACGTACAAATTATCTTGCCATACCCAACAACGAAATATGTCGAGCATGGCTTTTCTTGAAGTATGAAGTTTTCAAGTTTCAGTCTTTCCGAAAAGAAAACCGCTTCGTAGAGCGGTCGAAACACATTGCTTATGCAGTGCGTTTATGGCCGCTTAAGATGGTGGTTTTTCTTGATATTCATTCCGATCTAGGTAGTCTATATTAATCTGTTTTAAAGTCAAGTGTTGATAGAAAAACAAGCGACCCAATATGGGCCGCTTGTTTTTAGATAAGAGAAAAGAAAGGTTATTCGAACAGGTTGTTGGTAGCTTTCTCTATCGTCTTTTGGGCAAATTCTTTGCCACCAAGACCGAATGACAAACCTATGGCCAGAGCCGCTCCGGCGAATATTGCTGTGAGCATCATCTGTATGAGCTGTGAGGCAATTCCGAGAGTTACGAGGGCTGCGAGAATTGCAAATATCCAGATAGACCACTTTGTGACCTTACCTAGGAATTCTGCTGCACGGATATGTCCCGCCTTTGAGCTTGCGATCACAACCTTTTCCATAGCATGTGCCACTACAGCGGAAACCATCAAAATAAGGACTGCTATGACAACCTGTGGCAAATAGTTTATGACCTGTTGCAAGAACAGGTTCACATCATTCAAGCCGAGAACTTCGAATGACGCCATGAGGAAGACCACTATCACAAACCAGCGAACCAAAGTTCCCACGAAAACTCCTGCGTTCAGACTATAACCTGCGCGCTTCACCACATCTTCCATGCCTGCACTCTTCAGCGCGGCATCCACCTTCAGGGTTCGGAAAACGCTCTCAACCAGCTTTTCGACGAGCATGGCTAGTATCCAACCGATAGCAAAGATGATAAGGGCAATGATAAGCGTCGGAACAAAACTAAGTATACCGAACCATACATTTTGAAGTGAAGTTGTGAGAGCTACACCCCAATCTTGAAAAACCATCATGTTATTGTTATGAAATTAGTAATAATATTCTCTTTTAATAAGCAAATTATACCACGGACGGATATATGCACCTGTGGATAGGATTGCCGCTTTTGTTACAACAAGTATTATTGCGGCTCAATACCGAGACGATCCACTAGAGTAACATGGTTATAATCCAAGATATCTCTGACCAGACGATCGTGTATGCCCAGGCGATATTCGAAATCTTGAGTATCAAAAGCTGAGTAAGATATCTCCTTCCCTATTTCGGACTCAATAATGCGGATGATGGCTTCGATCTTGTTTAGGTTCAACTCATCGCCAACTATGAGCAGGTCTACACGCGAATCCCAATTTTGTATGAAAATTCCTGCGGCGACTATAAGTTTTACCTTGCCAACAGCCATCAGTCTTTTTGCCAAAGTTTCATCCGGTTGGATACTCGCGACAGTCAGGAGGTTTTTCAGAAGATCCCTGTAGGGAAACTTTTCATTCATAACATATCCCGAACCTTTGTTTTTCTTTACTATAGTCTTTTTACCACGGACAATGGTCACTTCTTTGGCTATATCCTTTTTTTTTAAAAGCTCGATTTTCAAAAGTGAGTTTAGTTCTTTTTTTACTGCGACGGAAGTACATTTTGTACGCAAAACTATTTCTTTTAGGAAAAAAGGTGTGGTCTCGTTTAGAAGAAAGAATCTGAGAAGTTTTACGCGGACTTGGCTGCCGAATAGTGTGGTTAAGGTGTCCATAGTTTGGGATGCGCAATATTGTATCACAAATAACAAAAACTGTCCCAGATTTTGTCCTGGACAGTTTTTGTTATTTGCCTTTTGAGAAGGCTTATTTGAATTCTACTTTTCCTCCTGCCGCTTCGATCTGCTTCTTCAGGTTTTCCGCATCTTCCTTCTTCATTCCATCCTTGAGAAGAGCAGGCGCTCCGTCCACGAGATCCTTTGCCTCCTTGAGGCCCAACGCCAAGACTTCCTTTACTACCTTGATAACGGCGATCTTCTGTGCCCCGGCATTTGCTAGATGAACTGCTACAGTGCTCTTTTCTTCGCCTGCGGCTGCTGCACCTCCTGCTGGAGCGGCTGCAACTGCGACTGCCTGAGCGGACACACCGAACTTCTTTTCCAAAAACTTTACGAGCTCATTCAGTTCCAAAACTGACATTTTCTCGATATTTTCCACCAGAGTTTTGAACTTTGCTGGAACTTCTACCGACTGTTCAACTGCTTGATTATTTTCCATATTATTGATGATTATTAAGCTTTTTTCTTTGCGATCTCTCCCAAGGCCATAACAAAACCTTGAATCGGAGAATTGATAACATTTAGGAACATACCCTGCAGAGTCTTCATAGGAGGAATGGAGGCTATCTCCATCATTTCCACCTGACTCTTGAACTTCTTTTCGAAAACACCTCCGAGAATAGCAACCTTATCTTTGAACTTCTTTTGAAATTCAAAGATACCTCTCGCCGGAGTGACTGGGTCATTGCCATAAGCGAGACCAAATTCTCCGCTCAATACCGGTGCTTCACCTGCGTATTTATTGTCAGTGAGAGCTATGGATGTCAAAGTCTTCTTTGCTACAAAAAATCCAACGCCTTCTTTCTTCAAACTGCGTCTCATTTCCGTCGCATCCTTGACCTTGAGACCATGGACGTTTACGAAGACCAATGACTCGGCTGCCTTCATTATGGCCTTTAGCTTTTCCAGTATCTCTTTCTTCTGAGCTTTTGTGCGTGACATTTTATTTTTATTGCTGTTTATACAAGCAAATTCGACCTTTTACAAGGCAAAAAGGAGGAGATGAACCTCGGAAGGTCTTGTGGCGGTTCGAAACCAGCCTGCCTTCTGTCTTGAGCCTTAAATGTAAAGTAACATTTTGGTGACACTTGCGCAAGTCACTGACAGTCACTGACAACAAACTGAACAATCTCAATCGATCAATATTAGCTTCTTTTCAAGATCGTCCAATATATCTTGACGATCCTTGTCGCCGAGCAGTTTATATTTGATATGCTTTGTTACGTGTCTATCACCCTCATTTTGATTTCGGCTTACTTCTTTTTTCTGCTTTGCTTGCTCGAAACTCTTCAAAACGAGCTCCAAACGCGCGAGGATTTTTTTACTCTTCGTATCATTGCCTCCAAGTCTCTTGAACAATCTTTGCAGAGCGGCAATATATACCTCTTGTTTAATACTTTTGTTCGGCAAGGCTTTTATATCGGCATCACCATCTCCGTCAGTATCGACCCATAGAGGCGTAGTCGATGATGCAAAGAGTGATGCGGATGTTGTCCCCAAAGCATACCGTATAGTAGTTGTTGCGACTGTGAGAGGCGTCACGGGCACATTTACATACTCAGCCTTACCCACAAGATCACCATTGTTGTATTTCTCTACATCATATGTGAATGTCCCAACTCCGATACCGCGTATCTCTATTTTGTATTTTCTACCGTCATCAGGCAGAGATATGGATGTTTCTATGTCACCTGTGCCTTTCATGTTTGCATCAAAATCACTGCCAATAATATTGTTTTCATAGAGTGTCACCATATCATCCAGTCCTTCCCCCTCCGCAAGTGTCTCTGCTATGAGCTCCGGTGTAGGTGGAATAATACCTGTATGATTGCCCTCTTCGTCATATACATGGAGTTCTACGGGAGAATGAGTGCTCACAACTATGTCAGTCTCACCGATCTCCTTCGTATAGTCCGGCTCACCGCAAGATACACCGGGAATTTTTTCTATTTTTCCACACCATTCGGTCTCACTGCCAGTTATCGCCGTTTCTATAGCCGTTTGTGCTTCATTGGATTCCAATATTCGCGCATGCTTTATGTCGCTCTTATTTGCGAGAGACAACGCACCGAGATCCAAATACCCAACCTTTCCAGCATCATAAGATGCACTACCCACCACTACGGTTCCGTCGCCCATATTTGTCTTATCGAGATTGTAATTGTCTGCCGAGGCATACATTACTTTTTTTGTTGTAAATTTGTTCCATCCTACCAGAGCATATCGCGCTATTTCTGTCGGCCAGATCATTGGATCAATGATCCCATGGATGATTCCCGCCGCATTGATAAGTAACGTGCTACCTTTCGCCGGACTTTCTACATCGACATTTTTTGGCTTCACCCTGACCCGGCCGCTATCTGTGATGAAGGCATTTTGCATATCTGCCGAAACGATATTTTGAGAATACGAACCACGGTTCAACCCGGGTATATTCGATGAAGCAAATGCTATGGTTGGACCCAAAAACTTTTCGAAGTATTTTGCACTGGGAAGCAAGGAATACGCACTTGGCATATTTAGACCGAGTTGTCTGGCAGTACTCTGGTTCAGTATGTACCCTTTCCCGATTTCTTGATCATCACCATGGAGTATGGCCGCTATGGCTTGGGGGGTGCCGATATATGGCACCGCCACAGATATTACTTTATCGATTAACCCACTCTGACCGAGAATGTTTAGCTTGTTTACCAGATATTTTGCGACCAAACCACCGTTACTATGAGCGATGATAGTTACTTTGCCAGTTTTTGATCGTGTTGCAAGTTCACTAACTGTCGCAAGGAGCGATTCCGTAGTCGTTGATTTTTGCTGCCCCCCTGTTACGACCAGATCTATGGGCTTGCGCCAGTCATATCCATAAGATGTCCATTCTTGAATGGTACCTTTTGTTGTGAGTCCATCCATGAAAGTCATAAACTTCGCATATATATCGAACACACCAAAGACTTTACCTATTGGCTCTCCAGAATATATGAGGGGATCAGTCGAGGAACCGACAGGATTTAGAAAAAGCTTTTGAACATCCTTATTTCTGTTTGGAGCCCAAAGCTGATTTGTTGAATTACCGAGACCCAGAGGGCGGGCCTGTTTGCGAAAGAGTTCGGTCGCCTCGAGCCCCGGCAAAAATAGCACACTGGAACAACATTTCGAAACTACTGTATCAGCTGGGTCAAATTCCGGCTCCGACAATAACCAGGGATCATATGAAACAAAACCGAATACGACACCGCCGCTGTCACCTTCTATGACAGGACCCGAACTGCTTCCCCACCAGTTATTTTTTGCTCCTATTGTGCTAGTTGAAAAACTGGTAAGAGAATATCTGGTATTTGTTATGGAAGTATTTGATACAGAGAGCGGCATATTCATCTCCTGTAGATCAAACGCATTCCCTTCTCCTCCCACATTTGATGTAGGTATACTGTTCACCTGATAAGGTTTATCCACCTCATCACGCACACGAAAGCCCTGCCTCATATCCTTCATGCGGCTACCTGTTACTATTACTCTACTACTTATGATATCGATTCCACCTTCAGAGTTTTCGAGTGTAGATGTTGCTATGACTCCCTGACCATTCTCTATGAATATTCCATAAAATCCTGTCATATGAGTCCTTTCCATAGAAAATTTGCCGTCTTCCACATCTATTCCGGCGGTCAAACTAGATAGTTTTACAAAATTTCCCCTTTCGCCACGGATGAGTAAGCTACCCCCGTTCACATATATCCCCGTATACGCATACTCATCCAAGTTTTCACCTATCACCTCTGCCCCTGGCATGATACGCAAGGTGATCCCTTGCGGTACGGTGACCTGCCCGCTCAATATATATGGACTATTTTCCTTGTCCCAGACCGTATCTTCTGCCAAGGTCATCTCGTCCAATCTCGTTTCCGCATGAGCAATATTTGCAAATGCAAATGAAAATAATACTACCGATATGATACCCGCTACACACGCTCCCACATTTATTTTTTTCTTCATTTTTTATGCATTATTTGTAATGCATAAAGAGTATCAAACCGAAATGAAGAACTTGTGAATTTCAGATCAAAAAACGATAAAATTTTCCGGAATATTACCGGCTCCTTTCTAGAGCGGCCGGTGATGCAGGTTCTGTGTATGAGTTTGCCACATAGAGCACACCGAAACTCGCCATCAATATACACAGAAAACCGGCGAGAAATTTGAAAAAGTTCACATCAAAGGGGTTTACCATGTCGGTATTATATCACGCATGCCTCTAGGGTTTTCCCCAAAACAAAAACCGCCCGAAGGCGGTCTTTGTTTTGGTTTGAACCAAACTTCCGAACGTGACTAGCTAAGATTAGTAAACCGGGGTGACCTTGAGGGTACCGAGGTTGTAGTTAATCAAGCTACCCGTTGTATTCTTGCTGAAGTTTGTGGTATTTGTACCGAAGTAAACTCCAGTGATCTGGAAGGTCTTGATACCGTCGCCATACAAGCTCTTGAGAGAACCAGCATAGGTGAAGTTTCGTGAAGATCCAGCAGGAACAACAAAGTATGTTGCGTTGTCACCCGACAATGTGCTCGGGTTAGCCGTAACGATAGACAAGCTTGAGGAAGCTATACCACCAGTGATGGTAGTAGAGGTTGCCAATGCATCTCCAGGAGCAGCAGCAACGTAAAGTGTGCTGTTACCCGCTGTTACTGAGAAGCTCATTGTTACTGGATATGATACTACCGATGTCAAAGTGCTGGTAATAGCATTGCCCAATGTTGCAGAGAGATTCGACAGAGATGCGCTCGAAGCCGAGTAGGTAAGATCGCTGCTTACGAATGTTCCGCTTGTGACGGCCATTGTAGAGTAGCTAGAATCTTCGACTACAGGGTTGTTGGAAGATCCTCCAGCAGTACCGCTAACAGCCCAGCTTGTAGAAGCCATTGCTCCATCAAGAGAGTTGTTGGTATCCTGATTGACCTTTCCGTAGACAGTAACCGGGGTGTAGACATCAGCTGACAAAGGAACACTCAGGTTAGTGAATGCAACTGTTGTTGAGCTGATCGTGCTTGCCGAGTATGTCTGTCCATTGACCTTGATCTTGATATCACCAAACAATTGTGTGACAGCAGGACCATTTGTGTGAGGAACGAGTGTCAAACTGCGGAGTACGCCGTTTGTGTTCTGAACCTTAACATCGTAAACAGCCAAGACAACGTTGTCTGTCTGATTTGATGTCGAGACCTGAACGAGGCCCTGCAAAGGAGATGTAGCGTCGACTGTGACAACTACAGAACCATTGTTACTGCCTGTGTAGCTGAATGAACGATCATCAGCGATTGTCTGGCTATCTGTAACGCCTGTTCCATCAACTGAACGGAAGATTGCGTTTATGATAGACAAAGTTGCAGATGAACGATCTGAGCTCGGTAGCATTGCAATGTGTACTGTCAAGTACTTTGTGCCTGCCCTTGCAACGACATAGTTAACTGGGATTGTGAGACGATACTGGCTACCAGCTGTCATTTCTACAAAATCGTTAACTGTCAATCCTGACTTTTCTGCTACAACTGTGGAACCATCAAGAACCTTGATAGAACCAGCGTAGAGCCAGAGACGATTGTCGAAATCGAGCTGAAGGCTAGTAACTGCCATGTCAGAAGCGCCTGCCTGCAACTTGTATGTTGCAACATCAGCTTCCTGACCCTTACTCAATGATGTTCCATTGGAAGGTGTTGACTGCAAAGATGCAACGAGTGTGCCTGCTACTCCAGGAGTAGTAATGCCTGTTGGGCCTGATACTGTTCCAGGATTAGTTGTGCCAGGAACCGGTGTACAGACATATCCTGCTGGGCAGGTTGTCATTGTTCCACCTGGTACTGTGACTACGCCACCTCCAGCATTCAATGCGCCGCGAGTAAGAGGTCCTACGAAACCAGTGTTAGGAATACCGCGTGATGCCTGGTACTGCATAACTGCTGTCTTTGTCTGAGAACCGAAGTAACCCTTAGCTGCAGCACCTGACTCTATAGCAGGGATACTGAAACCATTTGCAACGAGCCATGTCTGAAGAGCAACAACGTCTGCACCTCGTGAGCCAACTGTGAGGTTGGTGTTAAAGGTGTAACCTTGTGCCGCAACAACTGTTGTGAGTGCCAATACGGCTACTCCAGCTGTCATAAGAATTCTTTTCATACGTATGTTTTGAATAATTAACGCGCCTCCTTCTTTTTACTAATAATGTAGAAGAATTAACGCGATGTAACCTAATAAATAAACTGACAAATAATTTTCTGAACAAGCATATAGCGCGATTCGACCGCAATTACATGCTTGATACAAAACATTATTACATACAAGTAAATACCTTAGCAAAAATCAATTGGGGATAACCATACATACATTACGGACTGGTACTCTAGATACTACGGCTTTTCACCTCCAAAGTCAAGAAATAGGCCGGAAATGGCCGAAATGCGTTATTTTAAAGAATACCTGCTCCATCGTCGTTCTCCCTCCTTTTTTAGGATGCCTTTATTGACCAATTCCATGAGTTCGCGCTGAATGGTTTTTTCACTGCAATCTTTCATAACCTTGGAAAAATCCTTTATAGTCAAGTTTCCCTGTAATTTCAACAGGTCCACAATGCTTTTCTTCCTTTGATCTTTCTTCTGCTGGACTCCGCCTCTGCCAGAGTTTATCCTGGCTATTTCCGTACGATTTTGACGCACTGGTCCAGCACTACCACCAGAAGGAATGGTCGTATTATTACCATATTCTGCAGGCTTAAATCCGCTACTAAATAAATCGGGGGTCTTGAAAAACTTCTCAGAAAGCACCAAGCCTGCATTTTCTGCACTCGCCGCAAGTCTATCTCGTAACAATCCCAAGACTTGGTCTATCTCCTTTACGAGTACTGAATGGTTCATGGTGGATATGAGATTGGATACTCTTGCTACATTGAGTAGAGATATCGTCTCAAGTGCAGATGTGAACAGCGACTGAATAATGGAACTCCTATCAACAGGCATGGAGCTCGATGCTGTAAAGGACGAATTGAGCAATTCAACTCCTCTGTCACGTAATTCCCACTTTAGCGGTTCATCGTCCTTTAGAAGGCCGGAAACGAGATATAGGGCAGCTGTAATTTTTTCTGTCTTTTTGAAAATGAACAATAAATACTCTTCGGCCGTAAAAAACCCAAGAGATCTCCAGTTTAATGGATCATTGAATGATGAACTATTTTGTCCGTTATTTATGTCCATTAAAGTGAGATGTTTTGTCTTTTATATAAATTACTCTGTCCTTTACAAAATTGACCTTTTGTTTATATGAGACATGTCTATTATATGTCTCATATAATAATATGCAAGCAGAGTTATAGGCTCATGTGGTATTATTGTAGTTAAATAACAATATTTTTATGGCAAAGAAGAAAGAAAGTGACATCGCGGAAAAAGTAAAATTCTGGAATGAAATAAAGACAGAAACCACACAGGCAGTTCTGGCAATTTTTTCGTTTCTATTGGCAGTACTTTCTCTCATGGCCGCATTTGGCAAGGCTGGTCGTTTGGGTGATTATTTATTCATAGAACTCTCTCTCTTGTTCGGAGTCGGATACTATCTCATACCCGCCATATTGATCATGCTTTCTATTGCATTCATAAGAGGCATAAAAAAGAAGCTTGAAATATCAAAAGTAATATCACTTCTCATCTTCTTTGTCTCTGGACTAGGACTCATACACATGACTAGCACTGGAGCAGGCGGAGCCGCCGGTAGATGGATCTCGACTCCTTTCATATACATAATGGACATTTGGGCTACTACGGTACTTCTCATCGCCTTGGTCATAGTTTCACTTTTCATCGTCTTCGAAGCACACTTCACTATGGAACAGCTGGCATTCTGGCGATGGTTCCAGAAGGATGAAGAGGAAGGAATAGAAGAAGACGAGAAAAAGAGCCAGGTTAAAAATGTCGAAATAGACGAGGAGGAAACAGAAAATGTGAACAATGCGATAGCGGCGCTGGATAAGAACAAAATAGAAAAGATAAAACCAAAATCACTCGATCTGCCGGATGAATACGGTGCCTTTGCTCCCGCTGTACAAATGCCGCTTTCAAGACCCTTCAATCCCCCGCCGCTCACTCTTCTCGAAAAAGACAAGGGCAAGCCGGAGACTGGTGACATAAAAGCAAATGCAAACATAATAAAGAGAACTCTGCAAAACTTCGGCATTACAGTCGAGATGGATGAGATCTCGATCGGTCCCACCGTGACTCGATACGCCCTAAAGCCTGCCGAAGGTGTGAAACTTTCCAGAATCCTAGCACTCAACAATGACCTGGCGCTCGCATTGGCGGCGCACCCTATCCGAATAGAGGCTCCTATACCAGGAAAGTCACTCGTAGGAATAGAGGTACCGAATACAGCAAAAACTACAGTAGGACTGGCAACCTTGCTTGCCTCTGCCGACTATCAAGATTCGGAAAAACCTCTTTATACTTCTCTAGGCAAGGATATTACCGGCCGCGCGCATTTCTGCAACTTGGGTAAGGCTCCCCACATGCTCATAGCCGGAACTACAGGGTCAGGAAAGTCAGTAACTATTCATGCCATCATCACTTCCCTACTTTTCCGCAATTCTCCGGAAAACCTCAAATTTATCATGATAGACCCAAAGCGAGTCGAACTCACTCTCTACAACAAGATTCCCCACCTTCTGACCCCGGTCATAACAGATCCCAAGAAAGCGATCCTTTCCCTAAAATGGGCGGCAAAGGAGATGAGCCGCCGCTATGACGTTCTCGAAAAGAATTCTGCCAGAGATATAGATTCGTACCACAGAAATATTCTGGCACCAGCACTGGAAAAATCAAAAAAAGATCGTAAATCCAAAGGCGAAGACGCTGGCGAAAAACTTCCGGAGACCATGCCATTCATCGTGATAGTGATCGATGAGCTGGCAGATATCATGCAGTCATACCCACGTGAGCTGGAATCGGCGATAGTAAGGCTGGCACAGATGAGCCGTGCGACTGGCATACATCTAATACTATCGACACAACGACCTAGCGTGAATGTCATTACCGGCCTCATCAAAGCCAATATACCTACACGTGTCGCCCTTCAGGTAGCTTCCCAGATAGACTCACGAACCATCCTCGACCAACCCGGTGCAGAGAAACTCCTCGGTGCCGGAGACATGCTATATCTCGGCGGCGAAATGGCAAAGCCAGTTCGTCTGCAGTCAGCATTTATCGGTGAAGCAGAGGTGAAGGGTGTAGCAAAATATCTCAAGGACGAATATCGCGATGAGATTATAAACGAGATAAACCTCACCCCGGGAGAACCTGGCTCCGACGCAGCCTACAAGGCAGGGGCAGGAAGTATAGATCTGGACAGTGTATCTCTGGAAGAAGAAGATGAAATGTACGAAGATGCTCGTGCCACCGTCATGGAAGCTGGGAAGGCATCAACTTCATATATACAAAGAAAACTCGGCGTCGGATATTCCCGCGCGGCAAAGCTCATGGATACTCTCGAACAAAGGGGTGTGATCGGACCTGCGAACGGTTCAAAACCGAGAGATGTGATAGGTAGTTCCCAATCTGAAACAAACATTCCAGATACAGGTATAGACTTACCAGGAACAAACTTTCCCTCCGGACTATAAAATTGCAAAATTCCCGATCCATAAATAGAAAACTGATAAAACTGTTGATACTCATCGCCGGAGTATCCGTCGTTGTTGCGTATGCGACCTGGCGTTCCCTGAACTATGCCCGCGGACCAGCCATAAATATCTTCTTCCCTCCCGACCAGACCGCAACCTCTTCGAAAGTCATAAATATGTATGGTCGCGCCGACAGGATAAGCAGATTATCGATCAACGGGCGCGATCTCACTATAGATGAACTAGGAAATTTTTCAGAAATTTTAGTTATATTTCCCGGTATAAACGTCGTAACCATAGGTGCCACAGACCAATTTGGAAGATCCATATCAAAGGAAGTTAGGTTATACGGAGAATTTGAGAATGATATGCGAGACAATTAACAACACAGAGCGACACAAGTTTCAATCTTCCTATTTTCAGACATTACATTAGAATAAGCATGCACCATTAACATCACTGAAATTATCATGGCAAAAAAAATAATTGAGAAAGGTGAGAAAATCGAGTCTGCAGATGAGCAAAATGAAAGTGCTGGCAAGCAAAGTGCTCCCACAGCACGTTCTGTTTCCGGAATAAAAGATGCCCTCGACGCCATCCGAACCAAGTTTGGCGACGAAGCTATCATGAACTTGGGAGAAAAACCAAGAGTCAACGTGGGCGCTATACCTACAGGATCACTCGGTCTGGACTGGGCACTCGGCATAGGAGGGTTCCCCCGCGGCCGCATAGTCGAAATATTCGGTCCGGAATCTTCCGGTAAGACAACGCTGGCGCTCCACGCAGTAGCGGAAGCGCAAAAATTGGGTGGTATTTGCGCTTATATAGACGCAGAACACGCTATGGATCCTGAATATGCAAAGCGTCTGGGCGTAAAGATAGACGAACTACTGATATCCCAGCCCGATACAGGTGAACAAGCACTAGAGATCGTAGAAAGCCTCGTGCGCACGAACAAGATGGATATCATAGCCATCGACTCCGTCGCAGCATTAACACCCAGAGCAGAGATCGAGGGAGATATGGGCGCACACCATGTGGGTGCTCAGGCCAGGCTCATGTCGCAGGCACTACGCAAGCTCACAGCCATAGTGGCAAAATCAAAAACAGTAATAATATTCATAAACCAAATACGCATGCAGATCGGCATAATGTTCGGAAATCCCGAGACTACTCCGGGAGGAAAAGCCCTGAAATTCTATTCTTCCGTGCGCCTGGACATCCGACGCATAGCCCAGATAAAGAAAGGTGAAGAAGTCATGGGTGGTCGCGTGCGCGTCAAAGTAGTAAAAAACAAAGTTGCTGCGCCCTTCAAACAGACGGAATTTGACCTTATGTATAACGAAGGCATATCTCACGAAGGCGAGATCATCGCCCTCGCCGAGAAGTTCGAGATCGTCACAAAATCTGGGTCATCGTATTCCTTCGGGGAAGAAAAACTAGGAAGAGGCTATGATGCCACACGCCAATTCCTCAAGGAAAACACAAAAGTAAGAGATACAATACTGGCAAAAATACGAGCGAAACTAGGCGAACAATAAGATCCAAGCATACACAGACATGAAAAGTCCCACAGATCGTAAAATGTGTGGGACTTTTCATATCATTTTGCATTTACCACAAAAACATGTAAAATTCCTGAGTCACTTAACAGCCAATAAATACCCTACCCATGTCACTCCTTGAATACAACGAGATAACCGAGAAACGCTATATTGTACTAGACGGCCAGCCATATGAAGTCATTTCATCGCACGTCTTCCGAAAACAACAGAGGAAGCCGGTAAACGCCACGAAGCTCAAAAACTTGATGAGCGGAAAAGTGACAGAATACTCTTTCCATCAATCAGAAAAAATAGAGGTGGCGGAAATAGATTCACGTGAAGTAAAATATCTCTACAACAACCGGGGCGAATGGTGGTTCTCGGAGACGAGCGATCCATCCAAACGTTTTAGCGTAAGTGCCGACGACGTCGGCCCCCAAGGCAAGTTTCTAAAGTCCAATACAGTTGTCACTCAACTCTTATTCAAGGATCAGCCTATGGGATTCAAGCTACCGATAACTGTAGAACTCAAAGTAACCGAAGCACCTCCAGGCATCAAGGGGGATACCGCTACGGGCGGCCAGAAGGTCATTACTCTAGAAACCGGTGCGACTATCAACGCTCCCCTATTCGTAAATATTGGAGATGTAATACGCATCAATTCCGAAACCGGAGAATATCGCGAACGGGTATAGAAGCCTGCTACCTGGAGACGTAAGGCAAGAGGCCCATGAACCTAGCGCGTTTTACTGCCGTTGCAAGCTGGCGCTGGTATTTTGCAGATATGCCCGTGCGTTGGCGGCTCAGTATCCTGCCGTGAGGATTCAAAAATTTCTTTAGGATTTCTGTATCCTTGTAATCAATATACTTGATATTATGCTGACTGAAGTAACATTTTTTCATCATGTTTGTATGTTTTGTTGATATTATAATTTCCTAGAAAGGAATGTCATCCGGGTTAATCGTTTCCTGCGGATAGTCGATCTTTTCTCCAGATTCTGCCGGGGTATCACTCGGAGCATCGGTCTTACTCTCTCCTACCGGTGCAGTACCCGACTGAGGTGAACCTCCAGGACGATTGCCGAACTGAATAGTATCTGCGACTATTTCTGTGCGATATTTCTTCTGTCCGTCAGTCCCATCCCACGAACGTGTTTGCATCCTTCCTTCTATGAACACATTTTGACCCTTTTTCAGGTATTGTCCGGACAATTCTGCCAATTTAGAGAAGGCTACAATATTGTGATATTCCACAGCTTCTTGTTTGTTTCCATCCTTGTCCTTGAAATAACGATTTGTTGCGAGACTAAAGTTACAGACCTTTATCCCAGATGGCAGAGCCTTGAGCTCGGGATCGCGGGTCAAGTTCCCAATAATCATCGCTTTGTTTAGATACATCTTTGTATTTTTTATGGCTAGCTGATAACTAAATTGCCACTTTGACCATTTCGTCAATACTCTTGTCCATTTCTTCGACAGATGCGGGAGCGACAGGCGCTATTTCTTTTTTCACTTCAGGTCTTTCCTCCGTCCTTGTGTCGCCTTCTGATCTGGCAGAAAAAGAGGCGGCTATAGCTGAAGCGCGCTTGCCAAGATAAGTATTTTCACTGACAGTAGATACCAGTAGAGTGCGAAGTATGGAGGGGTGCTTTTCTATACCCTTCTTTAGTTCCTCGACTTTGCTTGAATCGAGCTCAAACTTTACCCAGCCAAAGTATGCTTCGTCACATTTTTCGTATGCACCCGAAACAGTCTTTTTACGCATTGTATATGCAAGAGTCTCTTTGTGAGGAGCCTCTTCTGCAATTATATTTGCGCTGGCTTCAGTAAAAAGCTTGTGTAGAGCACTTACTTCACCTTCCAGCTTGTCTTCCGAGATCGATGATACTACCAGATAACTTATCTCATAAACAGGCACAATATCCTTATCCTTTGTATTAGTTTCTTCCATGTATTTGCGACTGGTGGCTTTCAGGAATGAACCCGAGAGACCTTGTTCCAAAGCATTGTTAACTTTGGGCGAAGGACCAATCGCGATTAACTTGTAATAAAAGAACCTTAACACATTTATACCCCCTGGCGCAAGAGTGAGGCTTCTTTACTCTATCATTATGAGATGAAAAAATAGTGAAATTTCACTCAAGAAATGTTAAAAATCCGATCAATTTTTGATAAAGAAATCCCTGGCATTGCGTAAAAGTCTTGTTGCGATCAAGGCCTCATCCTCACCCCGTATGCGCGCTATGGCCTTTACTACTTCAGTTACGTGACCTGGTTCATTCCGTTTGCCACGATAAGGCACCGGGGCAACAAAAGGACTGTCAGTCTCCGACATTATACGATCTTCGGGCACACACCTCACGATATCATCATAATCATGAGTAAAAGTTATAACACCAGTAAATGAGACCGTCCCTCCTATCGCCATAATATCTGCCAAATCTTCTTTGTTACCTGCAAAAAAATGAAAATTTGCCCTGACCTTACTTTTTTCCTTCAAAATTTGGATCGCCTCTTGATAGGCATTTGTATCCTTACCACTACGAACGTGGAGCATCAGTGGCTTTCGGACTTCATTTGCAGGCTCGATGTGACGGAAAAAAAGTTCCTTTTGCAATACACGATCTTCCGGACCACATCGGAAATAATCTAGCCCACACTCACCTATGGCGACCACTTTTGGATTTCGAGCAAGTTCGGTGAGCCGAGCGAAAGACTTGTCAAATCTTATTGCGTTAAAAATGTCACTGTTATCCATACTTACTGATGATGTCTCTGTGGGGTGTATGCCGACCGTAGCCCACATATTTTCTGTTTTCGAAGCTAAATCCACAGCACTTTCGGAACTTGATACATCCGTTCCGACAGTTATCATTGCTACACCTTTTCTTTGTGTATCTGCCAATACAGAATCCCTGTCCGTCTCATACTCGGGAAAATTGAGATGGCTGTGAATATCAAAATACTTTATTTCATTTGCCATATTTTTTCTTTGGTTCTACAGCCGCAAAGGACATGCGTTTATAGACTGCTCGGGTTGTTTCTACGTCCCGTGCACAATAATCGCAAATCTCCTTGATCTTACCTTCCTTGTAAAAATCCCACACCCTGGAACCGTCTATTCCGTCCTTGGGTGTAGGTATGCCGAGCGCGAGAGCGACATGTTCCAGTCCAATAGAATCCCTGCCCCACTTTACCCATTCGTGCATGGTGTCATATACAGGTTTGCTCTGATAACGGGCGAAAGAAAGATATTTCGTACTATTTCTGTCGGTGTCTTGCCAGGATGGTTTTACACCCAGGATTACGGACCGTTGCCAGATAAAGCGCATATCAAAATCGAGAACATTGTGACCTACGAATAAATCACACTGTCCTGCCACTTTCCAAAAATCTTCTATCGTCTTCTTTTCATTTTCCGGCGAAGAATAGCATTTCACAGGATCGTCATTTACCGCCAGACATATGCACAATACTCTACCAAAACTGCCGTCGAAGGATGTTCCCCGAACATAATCTTCGAATTTAAACTCTTCGTTCCTTGTCTTATTGTCATTATCAAAAGTTACACTTTCTGCGAGCTCCTTTCTCTTTGCCCTCTTTTCCAACTTGCGTTCATATAGATACTTGAGAGCCTTACCCGTATGAGGGTCCTCAACATCGCCAGGTATAGTCTCTATGTCCAAAAAAAGTTTATTCATGGCATTACAATACCATATATACTACAAATACCTACTAAACTCTTTTCAAAGGAAAACCGAGATGTTCTAGAAAAGCCAGAGTGGAATTTTTATCATGAGAGCTCATGACGATGGTGGCGCTGAGTCCAAAAACGTCCTTTAGGTCTTCATCTGCAGTCTCCGGGAAAATAGTGTGTTCTTTGATACCTAGAGTATAGTTGCCCATTGCATCTACAGATGTGCGTGGCAGGCCTCGAAAGTCCTTTGTTCTGGGTAAGGCCACGTGGATGAGCCTATCCATAAACTCAAACATGCGTTTGCCGCGGAGGGTGATCTGGTATGCTAGAGGATCTCCGGTCCTGGACTTGAATGTAGCAATAGCCTTCTTTGCGACACGAGTGGCAGGCTTTTGGCCAGTGATCTTCGCCAGACGTTCGCCTATGAGCTCTACTTTCTTTTTGTCTTTGACAGAACCAAAACCGCTCGAGATGATTATCTTTTTTAGCTGTGGGGCCTGCATAGGGTTTTTTAGACCTAGCTTCTCTTTCAGGGCCTTGTAGGATTCTTTATTTAGTTCGTAAACGGTTTTGTGTGACATGATAATGATGCTGTATTAAAAATTTATTTAACCTTTGCGACTTTAGAGGCGTGCATGGGCATAGCGCGCTCTACGACCTGACCCTTACCTCCTTGCTTCTTGGAGCGCTCATGCTTCTTCATCATATTCATACCTTCTACCAAGACTTTATTTTCCTTGGGAAAAGCCATGACAATCTTTGCGGTTTTGCCCTTGTCGTCACCAGATAAGATTTTGACTGTATCGCCTTTCTTTACATGCATGGTAGTGATTTATATTGAAATGAAGGGGTATTAAACGATTTCTGACGCTCTGGATGCTATGGTCTTGTAGCCCCTCTCCTGTATCTCTCTCGGTATCGGGCCGAATATGCGTCCTGACAATGGCTCCTTCTTGCCCTTTTCTATGATGACAACTGCATTTTCGTCAAACTTGATGTAAGAGCCATCCTTCCTACGGGTAGCCTTGGTCTGGCGGACGACTACAGCCTGGAGAACGTCTTTCTTCTTTACGGCTTTCCTAGGCTCAGCCTTTTGTACAGAGAGTACTACCACATCGCCGATCTCGGCATAGCGCTTGCGCGTAGCACCGAGCACCTTGAATATACGGCCGATCTTTGCGCCGGAATTGTCTGCAATATTCACTATTGTACGTGGTTGTATCATTTTATTATTTTACGATAACGAAGGCTTTGTTTTTGGATATGGGTCGGCAAGCTTCGATAGTGGCCTTGTCACCAATCTTCTTTGTATTTCCAGGATCATGTGCCATGAGCTTTGTTCTCCTGGTCATATACTTCTGATACTTGGAATGCTTCTTGTAGTTTTCTACAGTGACAACCGCTGTGTCTTTCATCTTGTCAGAAGTAACCACCCCGGTGAAGGTTTGGCGCATCTTCTTTTCTGCTGTTGTTTGACTGGTTTGCATGTGATTATCAATCCTACTTTAACTTTAGGGTATTGTCTAGAGCGAGGGCTAAAGAGTGACCTTGCTATTCATGGCGGTTAATATTCTAGCTATATCTTTCCTTATTGCCCTGCCCTCTTTTACATTCTTGGTCTTGGCACCGGAAGCGCCAAATCGGAATATACGCAGAGCCTCTCGCTTTTCGAGAAGCATCTTGCCGAGGTCGGCATTGGTCTTGTTTGATATTTCTTTTGCTTTCATGTTTTTATGTGCGGCTGATTATACGGGTTTTTACGGGAAGCTTGGTTCCAGCCTTGCGTAGGGCTTCTTCGGCGACCGCGCTATCGACACCATCGATCTCAAATATTATACGTCCCGGCTTCACTTCAGTTATAAAGCCGATGGGCTCGCCCTTACCCTTTCCCATTTTTACTTCCGCTGGTTTCTCAGTAAAAGGATGATCAGGAAAAACTCTGATCCAAACCTTGCCGGTCTTGCCGGCATGATGCATGGTGACCTTGCGGGCGGCTTCGATCTGGTTCGATGTGACACGAGCGTATTCCATCGCCTTGAGGCCAAAAGAGCCGAAAGCCAGCTTTATGCCACGAGTATCGGCATGGGCAGCCTCCTTTACAGGATGCTGACGCATTGTGAACCACTTTCGGTGTTTTACTTTTTTTGGAAATAACATGATAGTCGCTTAATTATTTTTGATCTTTCTTGAAAATCTCGCCTTTGTATATCCAGACCTTTATACCAATATCACCATAGGTCATGTGGGCTTTTTCCCTAGCAAAGTCTATGTCTGCACGCAAAGTCTGCAGAGGTATGCGTCCCTTTTTTAGCTCCTCTGTGCGAGCTATTTCTGCTCCACCCAGACGGCCTCCGAGACGTATACGGATACCTTGGACTTCTTTGTGAGCGAGGACCTTATCTATGGTCTGCTTTAGCACCCTTCTGAATGGCAAACGCTTTTCTAGTGCCTCGGCGACCATCATACCGGTAATAGCGGCGTGAGATTCTGGATTCCTAACTTCTTCGACGTCTATTTTTAGTTCCTGTGTACCGAGGCTTATCTTGTTCTTACGGAGAAGGGTCATAACCTTTTCACGGAGCTTGATCATGCCATCGCCAGCCTTACCTATGATCATACCTGGACGGGATGTCTTCACAATGATACGAAAGGCTTTTTGTGTTCTCTCTATCTCTACAGCACTCACAAAGAAAGCCCGGAGCTCCTTCTGGAGGAATTCTCTGACAGTAATGTCTGCGCGTAATGCATCACGATAGCTCTTGTCCACACCGAACCAGCGGCTTTTCCAGTCGCGGATGATTCCTAGTCTATGAGAATATGGGTGAACGGTGTGTGACATGTTGTTATTTTTTTATTTCTTTTTTGGCCGCCTTTGCTGTTTTCTTTGCAACCTTGGGAACTTTGGGAACAACAGGTGCAAGCACGATCTCTACGTGACTAGTGCGCTTCTTTATACCATGTGCCATACCGCGAGATACAGGCATGATGCGTTTCAGTACGAAACCTTGGTCGACTCGGATCTCCTTTATAAAAAGTGTCTCATCGGTGATCTTGAAATTGTTCTTTGCATTTGCAACAGCAGAGTCTATGAGATCCATGAGAGGACCAGTCGCCTTCTTTAGACCCGCAGACAAAATGAGCTTGGCCTGACCTACTTCTTTGCCACGTATCATATTTGCAACTACCCGAACTTTGCGGGGAGAGATTCTATAGTTTTTTAGTGAAGCGGTGATCATAAAAGTAGAATGGGGTGATTATTTTTTGACAGCGGCTGTGGTGGCGACTTCCTTTGCGGATTTTGCAGCGTTGATCTCGGCTTCTTTTGCCTTCATTTCGATCTCCTTTTGCATCTTTCCTCCGTGGCGCACGAACTTCCTCGTAGGTGAAAATTCACCGAGGCGGTGTCCAACCATGTCCTCGGTTACCAATACATCTATGTGGATTTTGCCGTTGTGCACTCCGAATGTAAAGCCGACCATTTCAGGAGAGATCATGGAGCGACGTGCCCAAGTCTTTACTGTACCCAAAGTCGCCGGCTTCTTGCCGGAAATTTTCTTTAGGATGTTTTCATCCACATATGGGCCTTTCTTTAGTGATCTTGACATGAATATTTTGGAATGGAAATTTTATTGTTCTTTCTCAAGTAAAAAAGCTCGTCCGAGCTCATTTGCATGTTAACAGAGCGCTCATTTCGAGTCAAGGACGCGCCTTTATAATCCTATAAAGAACGGCCTCGACCAGTTTTTTTATTGGCCTGATAAAGAAATTAAGCATTCTTAGCTTTCCTCTTGCCTACTTGTCTGCGGCTCACCACAAATACATTCGAGTATTTCTTTGGTGTCCTCGTCTTCTGACCCTTGCCGGCCGGCTTGCCCCAACGTGTCTTGAGACGACGCAGACCGCGACCAGTCCTCTGTTCTCCACCTCCGTATGGGTGGTCTACAGGGTTCTGAGCCGATCCACGAACAGTCGGACGTATGCCGAACCAACGCGAACGACCGGCCTTGCCGATATTCACGAGTCTATTTTCCTCGTTGGAAACAGCTCCGATACTCGCCCACGCATCTTCGTGGACTTTGCGGATCTCGGTCGAAGGCATCTTTATGTGGGTATAGCCGGCATCGTTTGCAATAACCTGAGCGAAGGATCCTGCGGAGCGGACGAGCTTTGCGCCGCTACCAGGCTTGATCTCAATATTGTATACGAAAGTACCTACAGGGATCTTTTTCAAAGGCAAACGATTGCCGACTTGAATGGGAGCATTTTCGGAGACGATGAAGGAGTTACCTACTTTCATAGTTTTCGGCATGAGGATGTATCTTTTTGCACCATCCTTGTAAGCGACGAGACCTATATATCCAGTTCGGAAAGGATCGTATTCTACAGTTTTCACTGTTGCAATGATATCCCTCTTTTCATAGAGGAAATCTATATCGCGATAAAGTTTCTTGTTTCCTCCACCCTTGTGACGAACTGTTATGCGACCGTGACTGTTCCTGCCCATATCTCTCTTGAATCCATGAGTGAGAGACTTATGAGGTTCACCAGTGGTCAAATATTCCTTGAACGGCAAAACTGTCATGTGGCGTCGGGATTCTGTTGTAGGTCTGAATGTTTTCATGATGATAGTTTATGCGTTTATACAAAGTCTATCTTTTCTCCTTTCTTCACCGTGACAAATGCCTTCTTCATACGAGGTATCCTACCCTTCTTACCCCTCACAAAGACGCTCTTTGCGGCAATATTTACTATTCCAACTTTTACTGCAGTCACGTTGTATAGAGCTTTCATTGCTTTCCTGACGCTGTCCTTGTTTGCATCTCTTGAGATTTCGAAAGTATAGACTCCAGACTGGCTCATGACACCACTCTTCTCTGTGATACGAGGACGGATGATAGCGGCGCTAGAACTGCCGAAACTGCCTGTAGGCATAGCGACAGCCTGAGTTTGTGCAGGAGCCACGGCTACGACTTCACTTTTCTTTGAGATAGCCTTTTTGGGAGCTCTCTTTGTCTTTGCGGCAGAAGACTTTGTATCGCTGGCAGAAGCCTGTATCTGGCTCTGTTCATTCTTTTTGCTTGTTCTTAGTCCGAATAAAGGCATGATATTAAAATTATTTTTCCATCCTGGCGACTAGTCCCTTCAGGGCGACTTCTGCATCGCTAATGACTAGATAAGTGTGGTTCAAAACTGTTACAGGATTGATATTACGAAATTCTTCTATAGATACATTGCCAAAATTTCGGAAACTTTTTGAAACAGATTCCTGTTTTTCATTGAGAGCTATGATGGCAGCATTCTTTGGTTTTGTAGCGAGCCTCTCGAATCCTTTGATCTTGGAGAGAGACAAAAGTACGGACTTTGCATCCTTGGCCTTTGGGGTAGACATCTTCATGCCGTCTAGGAACAATATTTCTCCTTCTTTGAATTTCCTGGAGAGTACAGTGAGGAGAGCTTTGGCTTTTACCTTTTTGTTTATCTTGCGTTCAAAGTTCTTGTCATTCCTGGGGCCGTGTGCGATACCTCCGCCTACCCATATAGGTGAACGTGTAGAACCGTGACGAGCGCGACCTGTACCCTTTTGTTTCCAAGGCTTCTTGCCTCCGCCACGTACTTCCCCACGAGTCTTTGTGTGGGCGATAGGAGAACGGGAATTGGAATTCATGAGGCGGACGACTTCGTGTACGAGGTCGGCATTCCAGGCCAAGTCAAAAATACCTTTTGGTATGGTTACCTTGCCGGTAGATTTGCCTTCTTGATTGTATACTGGTGCTTCCATGAAAATGAAAGAAAAATGCTCCGCAGAGCTGTGGGAACATACTAGCAGAGACGTGCTTTTTGGTCAAATTTTCCGCGAGGTCGGACCTCTCTGTACTACATATTCACCTCCCCCCTCGTCATCGGTCCAAAAAATCCTGTATTCGGTATACCCTTTGACTTCTGAAACTTCATAAGGGCAGACTTGGTAAGAGAACCGAAGTAGGTGGTTTCGTTGTTAGGTGAACCATAGCCAGATGTGGATATGGTATATCCTAAAGCATTCAGTAGTATCTGTAGATCTCTCACATCTGGGTCAGTCATACCTAGAGAGAGGTTCTTGGTGAAGAGTTTCTTTGAGGTTGATGATTGAACAGGAGTGCAGATATAGCCTTGGGGGCAGAAACTGATCTGAGGAATGGGATTGGGTGTTGGAGTAGGTGCGGCTGCATATCCTCCTCCCCCACCTCCACCACCACTGTAGCCGGTGCTGCAAGAAACTGTGAAATTGGAGGTATTGGAGTCTGTGGTATTGCCGGCATTGTCATATATCCTCACGTACCAGGTGTGGGAGCCACAGGAGAGGTTGGTCCCAGAGTAGGATTGGGTGGTGGAAGAGATATTGTCTGTATAGAGGGAACCATCCAGGTATATCTGGTACTTGGAGATGTCGGACTCTGAGTCTGCAGATGCGGACCAGGTGAATGAAGGGTTTACAGAGGTAGAACTGTTGTTTTCCGGGGTGTAGAGGGAGACAGAGGAAGGAGAGGTGGTGTCTGGAGTAACAGTGAAGGTATGGGTGGAGTAACCAGCAGAGTAGGTGTAGGTAAGGATACCGGAGGAGTTTGACTGAAGGCTAGTAGAAGCAGATCCATCTACAGCTACAGTGTAGTAGGTAGAGGGTTGTAGGTCACCTATGGTGTAGACCGTCGTGGTTGCTGACGTGCTGGATTCTGTCCAGGATTTGGAGTAGGTACCGGAGGTGTTCCAGGTGATATTTGATATATCTAGCCATTGAGGACGTGTAGTTGAGGCAGAGTAGATCCAGGTTTCTGGAGATGCGACAGAGAAGTTGGCAGACATGGTACTAGAGGTTGCTGTAGTGTAGCGGTACTTCTTGTCTCCATAGATACGTATGTTGCCTGTTGGATCCAGGAGACTGGTTGCGAGAGTGAATGGTGGCTGGTATTCGTAGGCTCCGATATCTGGGGTGCCGTAGAGGGGGTTACCGGCATAGTCGGTGGTGGTTGAGGTCATTGAGGAAGTAGTAGTACCAGAGTCAATAAGTGGACTATCCCCTAATAGACTGAGATTATTTGCATCTAAATCAACCATATATGGATTACCTGTTTGAGAGTGAATCTCAGCCGAAGAACTGATACCGTTCAAATCAGAAACATTAGCATTATCCTGAACAGCAGATTGCCAAGAAGAAAGTGATGTATAGTTGATGCCATCTATTTTACCAAAATTGATATCCCCAACAGTTGAATTATAGTAGAAATTATAATCAATTTGAACATCATAGTTGGCTCCTGAAATAGTTATAGCTTGAGAATTTGATCCTGTTTGTTCCACAACAATTAGATTATTTGAAAACCTATTTTTTTGTCCTCCCGCTTGTGTGTCGATTCCATGACCTGTATAGGGGCTATTATTATTCAAATTTGGATTATGTATAATTGTATTATTATAAACATCAAAAGGGTTTATATCTGGACTACTTTCATTATCAATAGAATTAACTGTATTATCTCTTAGGATATTTGAGTAAACTCTATTTCCTCCGTTTCCAAAATTGTTAATTAATACGATTCCTATGTAGTTATTATATAAATTATTCCTATAAATATTATTATCATCACTTTTGGCAGTTCCACCAATATATATTCCCCCTCCACCTTGACTACCGACCCCGTAATAACCGTAACCGTTATTATAGATCGTGTTTCTATAATAATTTCCATTATTAGAATTCCAAATCTTAATACCGTAACCATGGTTACTAAATAAATTATTGTCACTTAAATAAACGTAATTGGAATTCCAAACTGATACAGCATCAGCGTAACTATTTCTTACAGTATTACCTTGAAAAATCGCACCCGATGAAGTGTTAAGGAATATACTTGGACCAGTTTGGAATGTAAAATCACCATTATAAGCTAGACAATTTAATATCTGACCACTTATAGAATTACTCAAATATATGCCATATGTCTTAAACCATCTTATAGTTAAACCTTCTAAAATTAGACTATTTCCTCCAGAATCAAAAACTGCACCAGCTGTAGTGCTATTTGCACCTTCTAAAGTCAGGTCTGAGAAAGTTAAGAAATTTTTAGTACTAAGCGAAATTATGATATTTCTTTTAGCTGCCTTTAAGACACCACTTAAAGGATCTTCTCCGACATTAACCCATAACGTACCACCATCATCACTTTCCCAGTCCCACTCATTAAGTGCCACTAAGCTTTTTACTCCAGAATGACGTGTTAAAACAACTGAATTATATATAACTATATTTGTTTGATTTGACATGGCCACCTTATAACTCGAACCGTCAGCTGTCCAAATAAGTGTTGAGGGATCATATGCCCCAGATAATACCGCCTCTCCCGTTCCAAAACCGTCCAGGGTCGTTGTAATAATTGGACTCTCAGACAATCCTGATGAACTAGGGTATAGATAAGCATCGTACCAAATGTCTCCTTTTTTCATGATAACAGTATCTCCTGGTTGAAGAGCAGTTGCGTCTGGAACTCCTGTTGCATTAGCATCCCAAGGATGATGAGCAAACGGTGTTGCCGTTGCTGTACCGTTATTACTGTCGCTACCACTTACTGAAACATAATATATCGTCGCGTTCGCTCTGTTCACAAAAACAAAAAATCCAACCACAAAAAACAGGCAGACAAAAAAGATTCGTGGTTTTAAATATAATTTTTTAGAGGGAGTTAGTACTCTCTCTCTCTCTCTCGAAAATAGTCGGTTCGGTAATTTCATCAGCAAATGATACCTCTATTGGACAAAATCTTCAACCATAAGTTGAGCATAAAAAAAACAAATGCCTGGCAGAACCAAGCATTTGTTTTTTATAGATATATTATTTGAACTACCCCACTATCTCCACCAACGTTCCCCTCTTGCCCGGAACTGCTCCGGATATATATAGAATATTTTCATCGAGATCGATATGGGAAATCTTGAGATTCTTGACTGTTATCCTGTCGCTACCCATCCTACCTGCCATGCGCATACCCACTGGAACACGGTTACGCAATCCTCCACCGATAGAACCTGGCTCGCGTTCAGAATGCTTCTGACCGTGACTCCTAGGTCCGCCATGGAAGCCGTGACGCTTCACTACGCCTTGGAAGCCCTTTCCTTTGGATATAGCGCTCACCATGACCGTATCACCGGCCTTGAACTGCTCTATCCCCACCTTATCCCCAACTTTGGCAGAAGGAGCATCTAGGCGAAATTCACGCAAATGCGCAAAGTTACCAAGATCTTTGAGGTGACCCTTCAGAGGCTTGTTTATGCGGTTCGGATTGCGAGAACCCTCACCGACTTGGACAGCCTCATAACCGTCATTTTCCTTTGTCCTGACCTGAGTGACAACGTTTGTAGATGCAACTACAAGGGTGACTGGTATAGCCATACCTTTATCGTTGTAGATCTGGGACATATTCAGCTTTCTTCCTAGTATGAATTTCATTGTGGTTATTACATCATCTTTACGTCAATATTCACGCCAGAAGGCAAACTCATGTTACGGAGAGCCTCGATAACCTTGGGATTTGGGTTCACAATATCTATGAGCCTCTTGTGCACCCTCATCTCGAACTGTTCACGGCTATTCTTGTCTATGAATGAAGACCTATTGACCGTGTACTTCTTGATCTCTGTAGGCAGAGGCACTGGACCATGAACTTCCGCTTCGTAGCGTGCGGCCGTGTCCATGATCTGTTTGAGTGAGGTGTCGAGGATCTTGTGTTCATATGCGCGGACGCGGATGCGGAGATGCGGGAATTCCGACTCTTTCGTAGCCTTGGTGCGTGGAGCACGCGGGTGCTTTGCGACCTTGGGCTTTTCTGCCTTGTCGAGTTCATGAGTTTTTGTCTGTTTCGTTTCTGACATGATAATTTGTTTATGCAACAACCTTTGTGACTACTCCGGAGCCGACAGTCTTGCCTCCTTCACGGATAGCAAACCTCATCTGAGCTTCGAGAGCGACAGGGGCTACGAGCTTTACTTTGAAGGTCACAGTATCACCTGGCATGACCATTTCTACCTTTTCAGGGAGAGTCACTTCACCTGTGACGTCTGTTGTTCGGATATAGAACTGAGGTTTATATCCAGCGAAGAATGGTGTATGACGACCTCCTTCTTCCTTCTTCAATATGTAGACCTCTGCTTCGAATTCTGTATGAGGCTTGACTGAGCCAGTCTTTGCCAATACCTGACCACGAGATACATCATCCTTTGCAGTACCACGGAGCAATATACCTGCATTGTCTCCTGCAATACCCTCTTTTAGGGACTTGTTGAACATTTCTATGCCGGTAACTGTTGTTTTTGTTGTATCACGGAATCCAACGATCTCTACTTCATCACCAACATGTACTTTTCCTTTTTCGATACGACCAGTAACGACTGTTCCACGTCCTTCGATAGAGAATATGTCTTCGATAGGCATTAGGAAAGGTTTGTCGACTTCACGTACAGGCTCAGGAATATAACTATCTAGAGCATCTACGAGCTCATCAACTTTCTTTGACCATTCTGCATCTCCTTCGAGAGCCTTGATAGCTGAACCACGGATAACAGGAGCTGTCTTGCCGTCAAATTGATACTTTTCTAGAAGTTCACGCACTTCTTCTTCGACTAGATCGATAAGTTCTTTTTCCTCTACGAGGTCGCACTTATTTAGGAATACCAAAACCTTTGGGATACCGACTTGGCGAGCCAAGAGGATATGTTCTCGGGTCTGAGGCATAACACCGTCTGTAGCAGACACGACCAAGATAGCACCGTCCATCTGAGCGGCACCAGTGATCATGTTTTTGATGTAGTCGGCGTGTCCTGGGGCGTCTATGTGAGCATAGTGACGCTTTGGGCTCTCGTACTCTACGTGAGCGAGAGAGATAGTAACAGTCTTGGAAGGGTCACGGACTGTTCCTCCTTTTGTAATATCTGCGTATGCCTTTGTCTGGGCCATGCCTTTCTTGGCCTGAACCGCCAAAATAGCGGCTGTAAGTGTGGACTTTCCATGATCGATGTGACCGATGGTACCGACGTTCACATGGGGCTTGGTACGATTGAATTCTGCTGCCATATATTTGCTTAGTGCTTTGGTTTCTATCGTTTGGGCGTGATCCCAAGCTTTTGCAAGGGGGCCATGCGACGGGAACCAAAGATAAATTTATTAATAGTTTATAAAAACGCAATAATGCGCGTAGGTAACATCGTAACACAACGAGAAAAAGAGCGCAAACTAGGAGGTATTTTTTGTATGTTTACCGTAGACACTAGTGAACTTAATTCACAAACCGATCCTTATACACGAATATAATTATTAATAACAGAACTGGATATATAAAGTTAGTATATGATGTTGTCTTTGAATCAAACAGGATCACATAACCAAGTAATAGTATAAATGCTGTTGCTACGATAAGACCGTTCCTAAAAGCTGATCTTCTCATCTTGAATAATGATCGAGCCGTTATAATTAATCCTACGGCTATAATTATGTAAACAATACCCCAAATCGGGTTAACCAGAAGTTCAATAACTCCAAGTACTATCACTCCTGTAGCACCTAACCAAAGCAGTCCCCCAACTATCTGTATTAATATAGGCGCTCTGCCTGTGTAAGGAACGAACGATTTTACTTCTGGAGAAGAGTTATTGGTTTCCATTTTTGTTTATTATTTATTAATACTCTTAATATGATGCATAGTATAGCATGAGCACATCAGCATTTGCATGAGGAAAAAAGTACCCCTCCGATACTAAAACTAGCGCCCTTCACAGGCGCTAGTTGCACTAACAATTATCTAAGATTAGATATTCTCTTCGTAATAAGCCTTGATACTAGCCCAAATAGATGCAGTGAGAGCATCTTGATCTACATATGCGCTCGGAGATGATGACGGTGATGCAGATGGTGATGCGGTAGGATTTACCTTCACTGTGATAGTATCCGATGCGCTCTGGCCTGTTGCAGAATTCCTAGCTGTATATGTGACAGTCCAGTAACATCCTGCAGCATTACTTGTCATAAGAGAACTTGTGTATCCGCTGGAAGTATTTGCAGACCATGCTCCCCCTGCCCCACACATAGCGGCATTGGTAGAGGTATAAGTTGAGGAGAATGTGTCGGCATTGCTGGAATTCCAATAATAGTTTGCAGTCTGTCCGACATTGAAGCTGTAGTTATGAGTGCCTTGGACAGTGAGAGTGGCGGTAGGGGCAGGGACGGGGCTGGCAGATGCTGTAGGTGTGACAGTAGGAGACGAATAAGTGTTTACGGAACTTACGTATACCTGACCCGACCAACCACAATTATTGCCACCATTCTGCAATCGACCATTACAAACAGCTACTTTCCAGCTATATCCTGGTGCTGTAGGCATATCAGAGGATGTGACTTGGTAATCCATGTATGTGTTGGTACCAATTATAGAACCTATAAGTTTAGAATACCCCTCGTAATTACCTCCTCCGTTCAAATAAACGAATGTGTCTGAGTTACTAGTAAACTTATTCCAACTAATTCGATAAGTGTTGCCAACGGTCCATTTATCCCCCTCTCTCGGATAGATGACGGATATTGTGGGTTGAACACTACTTACCGGAGAAGCAGAAGCACTCGGACTGGGTAAATACGCCGTACCTATGACATTTATATTGAACTTACCACAAGTCTCTGCATACCTCTGTTGACCAGATGGACAGATAGTCACAGTATAATCTCCATTTGGAAGTGAATTCATATTCCAGCTACTTATAGCACCAACTTTCCATGAATATGTACCCGTGTTTGGATAATTCTTTACGAAAGGAAGAGTTATGTCGCCACCTCGGAGAAGATATATGTCAACGCTAGGAATAACAGACGTAGTTTGCCATGTCCAAGTCACATTTGACTGTTGATTCCACGAAACAGTGCCTAGAGGTGAAGTGATTTTGACCGTAGGAGCGGAAATAGAGGGAACCGATGCGGAAACAGCGGACGGAGTATTATTGGGATAATATATAGTGCTACCAGCACCTCCAGCACACTTATTCAGATATTCCCTTGTCAGAGTTCCAACATAGCCAGTAGCGGTTATTCCTAAACTGTTCTGATATCTCACTACAGCACTCTGTGTGCTCGGACCAAAGTAGCCCTTTGCCACCTGGCCGGAAGAGATCGCACTTATATCAAAACCTTTGGATATGAGGAATGATTGGAGAGCCGAGACATCTGAACCTTCGGAACCAAGGCCAAAATTGGAGCTGAATCTGTAGCAAGCTGTGGCAACAGGTGAAGATGAAGGAGTCGGGGTCGGATTTGTGATTGGACTCGGATACACGGTGCCGAATTTTACAGGAACTGTAACAGTTTTTAGAACTGTTCCATCTTTTGCTCCAGTACTTGTTATCTTTATGTATCCTGTATTTGTGTTTATATACGACATGTATTGCCTATCACCGACCGAACCCTGAAAATATGCCGGCAATTTCAACGAACTACCTGAAGAAACGGCTAGATTACTCACTGCACTTATCGGATTTCCAGCTGAATCGAATACCTGAGCGGATCCGACTTCACCTTCAAATATAGACCAGCCATTTCCATTTACATAACCACCAACTGTTATAGGTAATGTAACTGTATCATTGGGTTGTGGGAGAGTTACTGTTATTCCTGAACTAACCTGAAGTTCAGGAACATTACCTGATGTAGAACATCGGTTCAAATACGCTCTTGTATTTTCTCCAATATAACCAGTAAATTCTATTCCGACAGCCTTTTGAAAATTCTTCACAACATCTGATGTTGCAGAACCAAAATATCCCTTAGCAACACCACCGTTCGTAATAAGCGGAATACTGTAACCATTATTTATTAGCCAGTTTTGCAGAGCTACTACATCTACCCCGTTTGTACCTATGCCAAAGTTCTTTGTAAACGTATAACAAGATGAGACTGGTGAAGTATTTCCGACAGCTGTAGGACGATCTGATGGTCTAACTCCGGAAATAGTTCCCGGAGTACTAGATAAACTATCGCCTTTTACAAAGGTAATAGGAGACCCTGTAATTGATCCACTGACAATAAAGGAAGCTCCTGTAAAGGTTTCCATGGTAATTCCGCCAGTCTTTATGCTAGTTTCAGTTTTTACGCCTGTTGCATTGGTTACTCGGCCATCTACTCGGACAATATATGGAACGTATACACCATAAGGAATAGCCGCACCAGATACACTAGAATTCATACTGAATGCCGCCTCACCAGATACGATAGGAGCTGCGCCAACAAGCTTTTCTCCCTGATACAAATAGGCAGTCGTTATACTTCCCGGAGTAGAAGAAAAATTCACAGTTACTGAACGTAGTATACCTATGTTCGTCGAGGTATTTTTTATGCCAAAAACAAGAACGATCTCTTTTTCGATGAGTCCATCACTATTAGAAGATAATGCACTAGAAAGTGGAGAGGTAGTATCCACGGTTATGACTGCGGTATTGAGATTTTCTGCCTTGACTACGGTCGGTAGGTCCGCCAAAGACACCATTGTTAATACTGCAATGGGAACGAACAAAGAAACAATAAATTTTTTCATGATAAATTGCTAATAACTTTATAAATAATAGAAAATGATGCGACAAATACCCTCTTTCGAGTTCTTACTGGGGTAATAATAGCACTGCCCCCATTTTTTTATTGAACAATCTGTGGATAGCACAAAAACACTTGATTTTATATCATCTTTCAGCTCATCGCTTGAAACGCTTGTTCCGGCTAGATATTCTCTTCGTAATAATCCTTGATACTTGCCCAAATAGATGCAGTGAGAGCATCTTGATCTACATATGCGCTCGGTGACGATGATGGTGATGGGCTTGCAGTCGGCGATGAGTTCACTCTAACAGTAATAGTATCCGATGCACTCTGACCTGTTGCAGAATTCCTAGCTGTATATGTGACAGTCCAGTAGCAACCAGCAGCTGCACTGCTCATGAGAGAACTGGTGTATCCACTCGATGTGTTTGCAGACCACGAACCCCCTGCCCCACACATTGCGGCATTGTTGGATGTGTAAGTGGATGAGAATGTGTCGGCATTGCTGGAGTTCCAGTAATAGTTTGCAGTCTGTCCGACATTGAAGCTGTAGTTATGAGTTCCTTGGACAGTGAGAGTGGCGGTAGGGGCTACAATGATAGGACTTGGAGTAGGGGTACTGGCCGTGTAGGTAGGAGCAGGAGTGTTAGATGGAGCGGGGGTGTTCGAATACATAGGAATTGGAGAGTAAGCGTTCGGTATATTTACAGAACAAGACGCTGAAGATGTTTTTCCAGAATTATCTCTTACAGATACGACTGCTTGTTTACCACCAGAACTATAATAACTGACCATGAATCCGCTGGATCGAGTACTACCTTCTCCATACATCGACACATCGTTGTATACACTCCATTCATAATTATAAGGAGTCTGGCCACCTGACACATATGCATTCCATGTTGTGCGTGGTGTAGCGTTTGTGTTTGAAGGATAACCTGTACAAGAAACTACGAGAGGAGAAACAGTTGGGGTAACGGTATATGTAGGCGTTGGTGAATATATTGGAGAAGGACTGGCTACATTTTTCGTATATGTCGTACAGGTATATCCGGATGGACAACTGGAGTACGCAGCGGAACAAGTATAACCATCGGGACAATATTTACTTACTCCAGGAGGTGTACAGATATAACCCATGGGGCATATTGCTGTTATAGGCGTGGAATTAATAATGCTCAATACCTTCACCCTAACCACATTACTTGAGACTTTATCTCCACTCGAACCCGCACCAATAATGTAGAGATCGTAAGTCTGACCAACATTCAGGTTTGAGGGAGCTGTACAATAGATCAGTGTGCTACCTAACTGAGTTATAGTACAAGGCATTCCTGCTATATATACATTTGTAGCATCTTTATAACCAGCAAGGTTGGTTCCTTGAATTCCAACTGTGCCTCCAGCATCGATTTCCCAGTTTCCTGCGGCTTTGCCAGCGACAGAGGAGATATACGGATTTTGTGACTGTGTAGAAGTCGAAGTATATGTGGAAGCCGCTGTAAATGTAACTGCTTTTTCTCCACCTGCCCCAATAGTTTCCACATAAATCTTGTAACGCGCATCAAATATCTTCAAATCAGCGGGTACTTTCCAAGACAGACCATTCTGACCCTTACTCACCGCAACCACTTTGCCTATTGCCAGTTCCTTTGTCCACATATTCCCGATCAATTTATATAGTGCAACATTTACAGGATTAACTGTGCTGGATTCGTACCACGAGATGTTGTAATTTTGTCCAGTGACAAGCTGGGATAAAGAATTATTTCCTGAGTATATTGCAACATTTGTAATATACGGAAGTGTACTGGAAGCGTTACTTCCCAAGCCTGTATTACAAACTCGATTCAAATACGCCCTAGTCTGTGATCCCACAAAACCTGTAGCTTCGATACCGACACTTCTTTGGAACCGCATAACTGCATCTGCCGTAGACTGACCAAAGTACCCTTTTGCGACTTGACCAGAAGAAACCGCTGAGATATCAAATCCATTCGCAATGAGCCATGTCTGAAGAGCTACAACATCGGCACCATTGCTACTCATCCCAAAATTACGAGAGAATTGATAACATAAGATCGTGTTTGGAGGATTGATAACTACCGAGCTTGAAGAAGCATTTGAATTTGAGAATTGAATGGTCGATCCGATCAGCGGTGTTGCTGTGGTAATTGGAACAGTTATACCATCACTATTTACCACTGCCCCACTTTCAAATGAAGAAGACAGACTTTTTCCATTCGCATTCGAATATACGTCGACTAGCAAAGTTGCGGGAATATAACTGCCAGCTGGCATAGGCACAGCGAGATTACTGAACATCAAGAGATTATCGGTCGTATTGCCTTTATAGACTTCTACTATTTGACCGGTATATGTTCTGCCTGAGATTTTTATTTTTGCTTCCTTGATAGCTGACATCGCAGGTGATACGCGGAATGAGAGACGATTTAGCGTGACAGGAACAGAATTAGATTTTAGATCTACGACCATCAGGGCTATATTTGTGGTGACTTTATCTCCGCCTTCTATCTGGACCAGGCTTTGGAGGGGTGATGCCGCATCAATCACTGCAATAACTGATGAACTACTTGTATTTGTGGATCCCGAACCGCAACTATTGAGAAATACTCTCGTAAGAGGTCCGACAAAACCGGTATCGGGCATACCATTAGCCCTCTGCATCTTCTGCACAGCTACCGCTGTTGCCATACCAAACTGCCCTTTTGGAACAGAACCATTACTTATAGATGAAATATCAAAACCCTTTGCTATTAGCCATGTCTGAAGTGCAACGACATCTGCACCGGCAGAGCCGATGCTCAAGTTCGTGTTGAATGCATAGCATGAAGGAGGTGTAGGATTTGAATTTTCTCCAGACCCAATTATTGTTGTTACCTTTAGACTATTTAGTCCGTTCGTGATTTGGTTTATCTTGAGATTGGATAAATTCAAACCATAATGAATTGAACTTATGGAAAAGGTCTTCAAACTAACCTCCGACTGACCCGCCTGAATCACGCCCACATAAGTAAACCGTCTCGAGGAGCCGGCCGGAATAACATAGTATGCAGAAGTATCTCCTGACAATGTACTCGGATTGGCAACTACCGAATGGATATAGGCATTATTGGTACTTATGTTTGGATAACCTATGGTCGTCGTCGAAAGTGCAATTCCAGGTGCAGTACTAACATAAACTGTACTGTTTCCAGATGTTAGGGTAAATGAGAATGTAGCTGTACAAGATTTGGTAATACGATATTTCCCTGTTGAATCAATTCCACTAACACAGGATCCCAATTGGGCAAATGTATTATTTACTACCACATCATTAGATGAAAAAGTGAGATCACTGCTCACAAAATTACCATTCACGACTGGAATGGAACTACCATTCACACCTTCTACTGTCGGATTATTATTGTTTCCCCCAGTAGTACCACTCACAGCCCAGCTTGTTGACGCAACTACTCCATCAAGGGAATTGTTCGTATTCTGGTTTACGTTTCCATAAACCACAACCGGAATATAGACATCAGCCGACAAAGACACATAGAGATTGTTGAATGTAACCGCCGTAGGAGTTATCGAGCTTGCAGAGTATGTCTGACCGTTGATCTTTATTCGTATGTCACGAAACACTTGTGCAACCGAGGAACCACTGACGTGAGGAACGAGTGTTAAACTACGAAGAGTTCCATTAGTATTTTGAACTTTTATATTATAAACAGCCAAGACAATGTTATTCGTCGGATTCAGTGCAGAGATTTGAACGAGACCTTGTAGAGGAGATGTTGCATCGACCGTAACAGAGACTGATCCATTGATGGTCTGAGCTTGAACTATTCCGCCAGGCAAGACAATAGACATCAGTAAAAATGCGCTGAAAATAACGGAACAAGCAGTGATATATTTTTTCATAATAAATTACTAATAACTTTATAAATAATAGAAAATGATGCGACAAACACCCTCTTTCGAGTTCTTACTGGGGTAATAATAGCACTACCCCCCCCCAATTACATCAGCAAAGATGTGGACAACACAAAACCAAACAGTCATCATTTTGAGTGGCGAAGACTCTTCGCGAATCCGCAGACACTCAAAATGATGACTGTTTGGTTTTGTGCTTACTTCCCCCTCTTTTCTATAATTTCAGTGGCAACATTGTTCGGAACTACATCATAATGATCAAATTCCATCATCGCACTACCCTGTCCAGAGGTCATGGAGCGAAGTTGAGTGGTATAACCAAACATTTCTGACAAAGGAACCTTGGCTATGATAGATAGTACCTGACCCTTTGGCTGACTGCCTTCTACTTGGCCGCGCTTGGAAGCTATGGAACCAGTGACATCGCCCATATACTTTTCCGGCGCTACTACTTCGAGCTTCATGATAGGTTCTAGGAGAACAGGCTTGGAGCGCTTCACCGCATCTTGGAATGCCTGAGAGGCCGCTATCTTGTAGGCTATTTCGGACGAGTCCACATCGTGGTAAGAACCGAAGGTGAGCTCGCAAGAGATATTTACCATCTTGTAACCCGCGACAATACCGCGATCCATAGCTTCGCGAACACCTTTTTCCACTGCAGGGATAAATTCCTGAGGGATGACACCACCCTTGATAGAATCGATAAATTCAAATTCGTCATACCTGTGAACATTCTTCGGCATCTTTTTGCCTTCCGGCCAAGCCTCCAAAGGCTTCACTGTGAGACGTACGTGGCCGTACTGACCCTTGCCTCCAGTTTGCTTGATATATTTTGTCTCTGCATCCGCCGTACCGAGAATAGTTTCGCGATACGCCACCTGAGGTTCGCCCACGTTTGCCTCAACCTTGAACTCCCTCTTCATCCTGTCCACCATGATCTCGAGGTGTAGTTCTCCCATACCAGAAATGATAGTTTCTCCTGTTTCCTGGTTCGAAGATATCTTGAATGTTGGGTCTTCATTGGAAAGTTTCTTCAGAGCCATACCCATCTTTTCCTGATCGGCCTTGGTCTTTGGCTCTATGCGTAGCGAGACAACTGGCTCTACGAACTTGATGACTTCTAGAACTATTGGGTTTTCTTCATCGGAAAATGTGTGAGATGTGAGAGCATCCTTGAGACCCACGGCGGCGGCTATCTCTCCGCAGTAGACTTTCTTTACCTCTTCTCTCTCATTCGCCTGCAGACGCACGATGCGACCTAGACGTTCTTTTTTGCCTGTTGAGGAATTGTATAGATACGTACCTGCCTCAATAGTACCAGAATATACACGGAAAAATGTGAGCTGACCTACGAATGGGTCATTTTGGAGCTTGAATGCCAGAGCCGAGAAAGGTTCGCTATCATCGGCATGACGGATGACTTCTTCTCCTGTATGAGGATTAATACCCTTTACTGGCGGTATGTCGAGAGGTGAAGGGAGATAGTCTACAACAGCATCTAGGACCAGCTGAACACCCTTGTTTTTGAGCGCAGAACCAGTGAATACTGGAAACATCTTGTTTGCAAGCACTGCCTTCCTGATGACTGGCTTGAGCTCATCCATAGATATCTCTTTCCCATCGAAGAATTTGCTCATGAGAACATCATCATGTTCTACTATCTTTTCTATGGTTTCTGCGTGATATTTCTTTGCATCATCCAAAAGTTCAGCAGGAATTTCCTTTTCTACGACCTTGATACCCATTTCTCCTTCGAAATAGTAGGCTTTCATACGGATAAGGTCGACAACACCATTGTGGTCACCTTCGGTACCGATAGGGATCTGGAAACGAACAGCCTTGGGGCTCAGTCTCTCTAGAATGGAAGCAAAGGACTTATCGAAGGAAGCGCCTGTCCTGTCCATTTTATTTATGAAGCAGAGCCTGGGTACATTTCCCTCATCAGCATAACGCCAGTTTGTCTCGGACTGAGGTTCTACCCCTGCCACACCGTCGAACACGACGACAGCACCGTCTAGCACACGCAAGGAACGCTTCACTTCGGCAGTAAAGTCTATATGTCCTGGTGTATCGATAACATTGAAACGAACTTTCTTTGAAAGATCGGTTGGTGGCATATAAGTAGGATTCCAAAAGCAGGTTATGGCTGCGGCGGTAATGGTGATACCTCTCTCCCTTTCTTGTTCCATCCAGTCGGTGACTGTGGCGCCATCATGTACCTCGCCGATCTTATGAGTCATGCCGGTATAGAAAAGCACTCTTTCAGAAGTCGTGGTTTTACCTGCGTCGATATGGGCGATGATACCGAAATTTCGTACTCTCTCTAGTGGATAGTCGCGTTGCATAGTTTTTGTGTAAATAAAAAAGCAGGACCTGCTCTGATTAATGAACATACGATACAGGAAATGAGTTAAATAATCAATGATTGCGAGAGGTCGGACCTCTCGGTTTGCGGTTCGGCGCAGGAGCAAGTGTGTGCCTTTTACTGAAAACAGTGAGCTACCACAAAGATCTGACGAGCACCGATTATTCTGTTTTCAGTAAAAGGCACACACTTGCTCCTGCGCCGTAACAAAAATCCCAAAAGTGCGTTAGTATAAGTAGATGGAAACATTAATACATGCAGACATTTTCTTTGTGATTGCTTCTGTGGGAGTCGTTATTGTAATAATAGCAGGTAGTATAGCGTCATATTATATAGTGAAAATACTCAAAAACGTGCGCCATATCACTGATACCGCTCGTAATGAGACTGACAAGCTTTCCGAGGAGCTAGGATCTTTCCGAAAGAATGTATCGGAAAACAAGTTTAAGATCGGTGCCATATTCGGTCTGATTTACCATTTAGTAAAGAGATACAATAAATAACACAAAACCATGCACAAACACTTTCATCACGATGATTCATCTTTTGGTAAGGGACTCGGTATAGGTCTCATAAGTGCTATAGCCTCTGCGGCGGCTACATACTACTTGTATGGTACCGAGGAAGGAGCAGAAAAGAGAGAGCAGATCAAAGGCTTTATGAAAGATGCAAAGAACAAAGCCGTAGAAACAGGCGATGATATCAAAGTTGCCACTGCCGAAGTATATAACAATATGAAGGAGGTCCTCAAAGACAAATACGATGATCTGAGCCAGCTCAGCAAAGACGAAAAGATGGAATTAGCAAAGAAAATAAAGAATCGTTGGGAAAATGTGAGGGATGATATAGATGAAGCTCTAGCAAAGGCTACTGCAAAGCCAGGAAAGGTTAAATAGTTCGCATAAATCGAGCTTCAGCTCTATCTAAACATAGTATTTACAACAAAAAAACAGGTACCTGCGGCCTGTTTTTTTGTTGCTTCTCTGACAAATTGCGAACTATTACCAAGCAAAGTGGGCAAAAGCCTTGTTAGATTCTGCCATTTTGTGTACATTCTCACGCTTCTTTACTGCTTCACCTTCATTCTTTGAAGCGGCAATGATCTCATCTGCCAACTTTTCTGCCATAGCCTTACCCTTCTTTGCACGAGCGGCGTCTACTATCCACTTCATAGAGAGAGCTTGTTTCCTTTCTGGACGCACTTCACGAGGAACCTGATAGTTTGCACCACCGACACGTCGAGAGCGCACTTCCATCTGAGGAGCAGTGTTCTTGAGAGCGGCTTCGAAGACTTCCAGCGGAGCTTCTACTTTAGCTTGTTCCTTGATCTTTTCTAGACAATCATGGACTATTCTCCTCGCTGTATTCTTCTTGCCTTCCTGCATGACGTAGTTTACAAACTTTGAAACCTTTACGGAGTCATAGATCGCATCTGGCTTCAACTCTCTTTTTATATTTATTTTGCGTCTCATGTTATTTATGCTGCTTTAGCTGCCTTTGGGCGCTTGTTGCCGTATTGACTGCGACCTTTCCTTCTAGCTTCTACACCTGCACAGTCCAAGACTCCTCGAACTATGGAATAGCGCAGACCGACGTCCTTCACACGACCGCCACGTAGCAATACCACGGAGTGTTCCTGTAGGTTGTGACCCATTCCTGGGACATATGCTGTGACTTCCATACCGTTTGTCAGGCGTACACGGGCGATCTTACGGATAGCGGAGTTTGGCTTCTTTGGTGTCTTGGTCGTAACCTTGACGCATACTCCCCTCTTGAATGGCGCCGGGAAGAATATGGGACGATTCTTGATGGTGTTAAAGGTACGCGTAAGGGCGATAGACTTTGACTTCCTCTTGAAGATCTTTCTCTTTCTCTTGGTTAGCTGATTTATGGTTGGCATAATAAAAGCGACTTATGAATATTAGTGGCAAATATTGAATTTTTTCACAACATTGAGCTTGAGTGGTGCCTCGAACGAGGCGCCTGCCCTATGTCATTACTCATATTTGCCTGAATAAAGCGAACTGCGGACAAGGGTTACATTAGCATAGCAGTAGGAAATGGGCAAATTCGAAAACAGCCGAGAGGTCGGACCTCGCGGATCAAACCCGTATCCCTGTAATCAACTGAAAAACCACCATGACCAGCGGCGAAATAATTTTCCAAAGAAAGAAAACCACAATAAGTATCCAGATAGGCGCATAAGTCTCTAGCATCATACGCAGACGACCGTATTGTTGAGGCAATATTGAGAAAAGCAGTTTTGAGCCATCGAGAGGTGGTACGGGGATGAGATTGAAGACCGCGAGGACAATATTTATGATGACTATATAGTAGGTAATTTCGATAAAAGGTGTGGTGGCGGTCGCCCCAGCGGCAACGAAGCGCAATATAGTGCCAAAGATGATGGCGATGAGCAGATTTGTCGCTGGACCGGCTATAGCTATAAGGAACTCTCCCATTCTCTTGTCTTTTAGATTGTAGGGATTGTACGGTACCGGCTTGGCCCAACCAAAAGTAAAACCTGCGAGAGAAGTGACGAGTGGAACCAGTATGGAACCTATTGGGTCTATATGGCTTATGGGATTCAGAGTCAATCTACCAGAAAGCCTAGCAGTAGGATCTCCTAGTCGGTCCGCCATAAAGCCGTGAGCCAGCTCATGCAGGACTATGGAGAAAATAAGTATGATTATGTATATAATTGTGAGTTCCATGTTGAATTTGTATACGAGTCATGATAGCATAACAATCTAAAACTTTTATGGCAAAAATCTGCGAAATAACCAAGCGAGGCTCAGTTTCCGGGGGAAGATATTCCAACCGCACTCGTGCCACCCAGTTCAACCCTTGTGGGACTATTCGTCGCTACCCGAATATTCAGAAGAAGCGCATTTATGTGCCAGAACTCAAAAAGACTTTTGTCTTGAACGTCTCTACCCGTGGTCTCAGAACTATAGAAAAGAAGGGCGCCTTCCGTGCTCTCAAGGATGCAGGATTGCTCAAGGCGTAGTCTCACCTTTCGTCTCCAACCACAATTTTTCTCCGTCCGAAACAATTTTCACAAAATCATAAGCCCTAACATTGAACCTATTTTCCTCCAAAAGATATAGGAGTGGATCAGTTTTTACTTTCTTTGGCTTTTTCCCAGGAGCAGGCTCGCTCGGTGGACGAGAGACAGCAGTCAAAGACTTGGAATACACCAAGTAGTCAGGATGCACTTTTTCCATGAGTCCTTGGTCCAAATTGTCCGGTGAAGCATTGTTCCAGATAAATAAAACATTTGCAGTACTTGTACCCTGCTCTGCGACATATTTCTGTATCTTGGTCGTAGCAGTACCTAGGAATAATGCAAATGCCTTGCCATGGCTTATTTTCATTATCATTTCTGGAGCGCTCGCTTTGGAATACTGGAAGTGCGACGACGTTGCAGGAAATAAGATCTCAATTTTTACCCCTAGATCCAACACATCTCCTTCCACGAACTCCCTCAGCTTAATATTCCGATCCTTAATGGTTTCCAAGAATGCGTCATATATCTGATCTGTCGTACTGGAAAGTGAAAGCGTTTGCAAAGTTATAGCAGGAATCAATACTTCCTCTACATCATAACGGTTGAGAATATCGATAAGTCCCGCAACATTCTTGCCCAGCGGGTTGCTGACTAGGATAGTATCTATGCGCCGGGAATAGAAAGGCAAGATATCTGTAACCTTGCGGACTATAGCAGAGTTTGGTCCCCCATCTACTAGTATCCGCTTGTCACCTGGCGTGCGAATAAAGAGAGCGTTGCTGGTCTTCAGATTGAATGCATATATTTCCAAGAATGGACTGCGGTTTTCCTCTTTCCAGGCATACATACCCATCCCGCCAGCTACGAGGAGTGCCGCACCAGCAACAAGTATTGTTTTTGACATGAGGTATAATGAAAGAGTAATAAACTAATAAATGACCATGAAAAAATTCACCACAAAAACATTCAATATCCCAGAGCTAGTAGGTATTTCTGCAAAAAATATCGAGGAACATCTGAAGCTTTACACTGGATATGTTAATAACGCCAACACAGTTCTCGAACAAGTCGACATGCTCCACAAAGACTCGGAAAAGAACACATACGCCTTGGGCGAACTCATGCGCAGGTTCAGCTTCGAGTACAACGGGATGCGCAACCACGAAGTCTACTTTGGTACATTAGAGGGAGGATCAAAACCTATTTCCACAGACAGTGGACTACATAAAGCCATTGAGACAGAATGGGGATCCTATGACACTTGGCTTAGCAATTTCAAACACTTGGGCACGACTCGTGGTATAGGCTGGGCAATGCTCTGGTACGACCGCCGAGAAGAAAGACTCCTCATGTCTTGGGTGGACGAGCAACACCTCGGCCAACTCAATGACTGCACGATTATACTGGCCATGGATATGTGGGAACACTCATACGTGGCAGACTACCAACCTTCTGGAAAGAAAAAATATATCGAAGACTTTATGACTAACCTGAATTGGAGCGCTGTAGAAAAGAATTTCGAAAATGTGCGAAGGTAAATACGACTGCAAGGACGGAATAGAATACAATAACCCAGAAAAAAGAAAATATCGGCACATTTACGGCGGCATGTGGAATTTGGGAAAAGCTTTCGACTATTAGAAGTTCGTATGAAAGCAAGATATGTGACACCCAGGCAAATAATGCCGATGCACTGTGCGATACAAAACCGACCGCTCCAGTAAGGAAAACAAAAAGCATCGTAAATGGTATGAGCGGCAAAACTAAAATATTTGCAAACACGCTTATGACCGAGAGCTGGCCCATCATATAAAGAATGTATGGTGATACAAATATTTGCGTTGCAAATGTTGCGGCCAATATACCTCTCATGCCGAGCTTTTCTGTAACAAAGGAAAGTTTTTTCTCTATGGGTGTCGCGAGAATTATGAGCCCGAGAGTGGCCAGGAATGAGAGTTGAAAAGATGGATCATGGAGGAGAATCTTGGGATTTTGGATGATCATGATAAGTCCGGCAAAGATGAGAGCTCTCGTGACACTATAATCACGGCGGATCAGGTCTGCAGATAGCGCTATGCCAGCCATGAAGCACGAGCGTACGACAGTAGAACCTCCGCCGACGAGAATACCGAAGAGTCCAATACCGATACCACCCAGTACTATCCCCCAGACTCGTGGCAAAAACATGAGCATTTTCCTTATTGCATCCGCAACGATGGTTATATTGAAGCCCGAGAGTACTACTATATGTATGAGACCCACGATTCGGAAATCATTTATAAGATCCTTACCTAGAGCACTCTTCTCCCCCACCACCAGTCCAGCGGCCAGAGCAGAATGAGGCTCGCCCAGAACAGACTCCAGATTATTCACAAAACCTCGCTTGAGTTTGTAAAGGTTTGAGGTGATGAAGCCTGATATGGTTTTGTTTTGATCATACGAAATAGCAGATACTGCTGCACTTTTGATCTCAAAATATATGTCATCTTTTGCGAGATATCCGCGAAAATCAAATGCCCTACCACTATTACTCACAAAGTTGAATGGCTCTCCCAATTTCCCAGAAAAAGAAACTCTTTCACCAAAGGAAAACTTGGGATAGAGTTTTGATTTCATACGGATCAACGGGGCTTCCCTCGCTTCTGCTACACAATCCTCACTGTTTGCGACCAACTTTTCTGCTCTGACTACCAAGACTTGCCCTGTCTCTGTCCTAGTCGGCTCACTTTCTATGATTCCTTCGCCTCTTACTATCTCCTTCACGCAAGCACTCATATCCGGAGGATTCTCATACAGAGAAAAGAAAACTCGTGTGGCGGCTATAGCCACAAAAATGATCCAAAATATATATGCCTTCCATTTCATGAAAGTACTATACAACTCTCAAATGAAGTTTTCGTGAATTTGTGATAAAAAAATGATAAAAAAGTTATAAAAAAGCCCTCACACTTTTTGGGTGCTGGGGCTGTGTAAGTTCGATCCGGATTATTCGATGATTTTCCAATTCAACATCTGTCCTGCCCAGAATGGAAGACCTTCCTCCAATCCAACTGGATAAGAGAAAAAGATCTTACAAGGCTCATTCGCCAGCCTGATCGGCTTCGACGATGCAGGCAATTTGTGTAACCTGCGTGCATTCCGACTAGTGAAGTTCACAAATATTTGGACTCCGGCGGGCGTGAACAAGAGTCCTTCTAGTGCATGAGCGTACAGAGACAGTGCAAATGGTATGAAATCACCACAAGCACACTGTCCACTAAGGACATGTTTTCTTTCTCGTGGGTGCCAAGCACAGTCAGTACCCGCCATGACCCAAGGGTAGTCCCGGCCGACCAAATGAATCAGAGCCTGACGATCGCTCTCCGTCTTGATTGGAGGCTTACAGGTCGCAAGGACATCTCCAAATGTCTTATCCTCATTGGTCGCAAGGTGGTGAGCGGTCAGCGTCACAAAGAACCTTCCGCTTGTAGCCATGTCTTCCCAGTGAGGTATGCATCGAGCATCGGTACCGTGTTCCCAGACTATTATCGCCTCGGACTCTTCGAGAAACAGCCTCATCAAAGGTAAAAAGCAGAACTCCGCGTCACGATTTGTGAAGATGGGTGACGGGTGTTCGGGATGGAAGTGACACTTCATCCCCACAGTGCCGCAATATTTGATGATATGAAGTATTTTTCCGTAGTGCTTCACGCCATGTTCGGACATTGTCGTCCTCAAATAGGGATAGACCTTGCCATCGACGATACCGGCTGATACACACTCATCGATATCCTCTTCTGTAGTATCTTCCGTGATCATCACAAACGGAATAAAGCGCATAGCCCGTCCGAGAGGGACGAGTCTAGCGGCGACATCGCGGTAAGTTGTCACAGAGCGGGCATTAACGATTGGCATTTTTAGATTTGGCATGATGCCCAACACATCCGTACCCCCTTCGAGAGCGTACCGAATGAGAGCAGACATGATGTCTTCTCTTTGTCTCAAATGAAAGTGGGTGTCCGCCAAAGATTCAACTTCAATAACATTCATATTGTCCTTTCTTCTGGTTGTTTACTGTCCTATTCTGACGAAACATTAGTCCATCCGAGACTACAAAGCAACACGCCCAGGTAGAAAGAACCAATGCACACTATTATCAGATAGCTCGAAATTCTTGAATTATTTTTTCTTCATCCTCGGCATTTAACGCCTTTTTGTACCTGGCGCCGCGAACACCCTTTACTCTTTTTTCACATTCTGGCCAGGAATGATAGATCTTGATATCACCTTTTATGGAACTTATATATGAATATGCCTTGGCCTTGCTTCGAGATTTTGTCTCCATTTTTTCTGCAGATTTGACCGCTGAATGAGTAATTTTCAAAATATCCGAAACCAAATAACTAGAGAGTGGTCCATTATACAAATCAAAACTTTTTTTATCTGCAAAAGAAGTAGCAATGACATCACATCTCTCATTTCCAGGAATGCCCACATGCCCGCCGACATATTCCCACTTTATGTTCCTCTCGTCTGCGAGCTCGTCCAGCTTTTCCCACAGATCCCTATTCAGAACCTCGGCTTTTGCGCGCGTCACCCAATCTATCTTTTTCCAGCCCTTCACCCATTTTGTAATACCATTTATGAGATATGAAGAGTCGGTATACAGTTTTCCATTAGAACCTTCCGGAATATTTGCTAGTGCTTGTATAGCCGCGACTAGCTCCATTCTATTATTTGTAGTGTGCTCTTCCCTACCACTCAGCTCTACAACTGTGCCTTTTGCTTCGTCTATGATTATCGCCCCCCAGCCGCCAGGACCGGGATTGCCACGCGATGCTCCGTCGGTAAAGATGATTGTCATCTTTCGATTTTAGCATGTATTGGAATAAAATTTTAGATTTGTGTATGTTTGCTCAAAAGAAAACCGCTCAGAAAAGCCGAGCGGCTTCTTTGAGCGGTGTGATCAGATGACGTGCAATTACTGGAATCGATCGGCTTGGAGCCGGAACAGGCGAGCATAAATACCTCCCTGTCGCATGAGTGCCGCATGACTTCCGATCTCGGCAACGGAGCCGTTTTCCAGAACACAGATGCGATCGGCTTGCACAACATTTGCATAGTTATGCGAGATGAGCACCGCCGATGTTTTCCCTTTGAGACTATAGAGCCTCTCAAATATGGCAGCCTCGGCCTTCGCATCAGTGGCCGCTGTCGGCTCGTCCAGAATAGCGAAATGAGCTTTGCGGTATGATACCCGCGCCAGAACAAGTCGTTGAGACTGACCCCGAGAGAGATCGATCCCGCCGAATTCCCGACCAATCTGCTGAGAGTAGCCTTCGTCAAACTTCTCAATGAACCTGTCGGCTCCTGAGAACTTTGCTGACTCGAGTACTCGTTCGCGCCGTATCGGATCGGTTGTCCTACCTAGGGCGATAACCTCATCAGCTTTGAAACAATACTCCCCATACCATTGCGCGAGAATAGCGAGCTCTGCATACCACGATTGGAGGTCGATGGTCTTCAGATCGATACCATCGATAAGGATCTTCCCTTTGTCTGGGTCGTACACGCGACAGAGTAACTTTGCCAACGTAGTCTTACCTGCTCCATTTTCCCCGACGATAGCCAAGATTTCTCCAGGTTTGATCGTGAGGGATACGTTTCGCAGGACAGGCTCGCTTTGATCCGGATATGTGAATGTCACATTCCGAAACTCGATAGTCGGGATTTTACCCCGACACACAACAATACCGTTCTCAGGCTGTTTGATCACAGGCTCGGTCGCCAGTACTTTTCTAATGTCACTGGCAAAGAGACTGTTCTCGTACTGCCTCGCCAGAGTGTTGAACAGTCCGGAGAATGAACTCTGGAAACTGAACAATGTACCAGTAATAAATAGCCAAGTCCCTATCTGAGTCTCTCCGCTGACAACTCTCATAATCACTATGAGAACCGTCAAGGAGATCGCCAGGGTAGAGACCATTCCCGAGATCAGATCTGCACGGAACTTCTTCTTGTCATTGACTCTATGCTCGGCATTAAAGCCTTTGAGCATACTTTCAACGCGTGTGATGAAGTGTCCAACGTTCTGAAACACTTGTAGTTCGAAAAGATTCGAACTACTTTGGAATTTGTTACGGAGATGAAAGAATCTCCTCCGTGTGGTCGACTGGGTATCGTAGATGTCCCAGACGTTGTGACTGTATCGGAACTGAGCGATCAAGGATGGGATTTCTCCAAATGCGACCATGAGCCAGAGCGTACTGTCGATCGACAGTAGGATCGCCGAGGCTATGACCAAACCGGCCACCGATGACAACATGTCGTACTGACCCTCCAGGAGATTTATCAAGGAAAAGATTCCCCGCTCACCTGCCTTATTTGAGAGGTCTTGAAATGCTGGATCTTCATGACGCGCCAAGTCTAGCTCAGAACGTTTCTTCAACATCATCATCTCGAACCTTTCAGACATGACCATGTGCAATGCCTTTTCCCAATACCGCTTCAATGAATGAAGCAGACTAGGCAATGCATATGCGAACATGAGAAGACCGACAGAGAAGGTCAACATCAAGGTGAATTGTCCGTAACGACTAGCTCTCATGAGCTCGTTCACTACTAAGGCGTTTGCGCCCGATCGCAGGAATGACAGTAAAGTCATTGCCAAGGTGACCGCAAACATAAGGATGACCAAATTGTGGCTCTCTTGCCAAGCCAACTTGGCTACCACGACCATGTTCCGAAACATCTCGACCACAGAAGCGATAGAAAGTGACGTTTTTGCCACTTTCTCTTTTTCGATATTCATTTCTCAAGGTCCTTTCGTTTGTTGTGAATTCTCCTATATTATACTACACATATAGATGCTTGTCTAGTAACTTGCAAGTAACCCATTACACCCCCATAAAAACCTCCACGACCCTCATCCTAAGCTCCGTCTTGCCACCAAACATAGATTTTTCTAGTGTTGATATGAGATCTATCTTACTCTTCGGCTGTACTTCCCTAGCCCAATCGCTTGATGCCCCAAAAAAGGATATGGCCTTTAGCTTTTCCCCGCTTAGTTTCTGAAAAGTCAGTTCCACATGCTCCTTTGTCTTACCAAATATTTTTAGAGATTCCACTGTAATATTTCGAAATAGGAAAACTGGTTTTTTATTGCCTGTGCCGAATGGCGCAAGTTTGGCAATATCGTTATAAAGATTCCAATTCACTGCATCGAGAGTTAGCTCTGCGTCTATCTCGTCACCATTTACGGCAGAAATTTCCGTTACGCCTGCAAGCGCAGCTTTTTCCATATTAGATAATGCCGCTTCATTTAGCCTTTGCTCGAGATAGTGCACAGCGTCATTTGCGACAGCGAAGCCCCCTGAATGTTTGTGTCCACCAAACTGTACGAAAACCCCCTCGGGCACAGCACGCATGAGCTCTACCACATGAGTCCTGCCTTCCGAACGACAAGAACCCTTTATAGCATTGTCACCATCGCGCCCCCAAAGGAAAACAGGTCTGTCATATTCTTCGGCACAGGTGTTCGCCGCAAGACCTAGGAGTGCAGGTCTCCAACTAGGATTACCCAGGACTATCACACTCGGTATACTCTGACTCTCCTTCTGACTGCCATAGCGATCACGCAAAGTCTTCTTTATTTCCTTAACCAGAGCCGCGACTACCCCTTTCCTTTCGTTATTTATCTCATCCAAATGATCCGCCGCACTGCTCGCATCCGTATCATTGTCTGCTGTGAGCATACGAAATGCATCCATGGGCACACCCATTCGCGAAGCGGCATTGATGCGTGGTGTTATCATAAAAGCGATATCATCCTCCGTCACATACCTTTGTTGTATTCGCAATTTGGAAAGCATTTTTATCAAACCTTTCCTCGGACTCTTGCGCAGCACATCGAGACCATATCTGGCAAATACACGATTCTCCCCCACCAGAGGCACCATGTCTGACATTGTAGCCATACCGACCAGGTCCAGCATCCATTTTTCCATACCTTCCTTCATACCCAGCCTGTCTTTTTTCAATATCGCCTGAATGAGTTTGAAACCGACACCAGTACCACAAAGATTTTTATCAGGATATAAGCAGTCTGCCTGTTTGTGATCTATGATGGCAAAAGCCGCCGGCAATATGAGCGGTGGCTCATGATGATCCGTGATTATTACGTCCACCTCCAGACTATTCGCATGCGCCACGGGACCCACGTCCGATATGCCGCAGTCGAGCGTAACCAAGAGCTTCACACCCCCTCTCGCAAGCTCAGTCACAGCGTCATCATTCAAACCAAAACCTTCGTCATGACGATGTGGGATATATATAACAAAGTTTTTGTACCCTATACGAGCAAAAAATTCATGCCACATGGCCGCGCCGGGTATACCATCGGCATCATAGTCGCTATATATCGCCACTTTTTCTTCATTTCGTATGGCTCCGAGTATCCTATCTGCCGCTTTTTCGGCATCCTTTAGGAGAAATGGGTCATGTATATCACGATCGTAATCCGGAGCGATAAATTTTCCCGCCTTTTCCGCATCATCAATACCCCTGTGATACAAAAGATGTGACAAAAGTGTAGAAAATGGCGCGAGTTGGAGCTGTTCTACCGTGCTCAGTTGTCGGCGTATAGCATACTTCACGAGAGAAAGTATAGCATGCTAAACTTGAGCCATGGATAACTGCATATTTTGCAAAATAGTTCGGAAAGAAATACCGGCACATATAGTCTATGAGGACGAACGATTCTTGGCATTTCTTTCTAGTGAACCATTATCCGTCGGTCATGTTTTGGTTATTCCCAAAAAACACTACAGATGGGTATGGGATGTCGAGAATGCAGGTGAGTATTTCGAAACTGTAAAGAAAATCGCTCACGCCCAGAGAAAAGCTTTCTCTACGGAGTTTATAATGAGCAAGATTGTGGGCGAAGAAGTACCCCACGCCCATATCTGGGTCTTTCCTTCAAAAGAAATCGCCGGCGATAAGGATGACCTAGCCGGCAATGCAAAAAAGATTATAGATTGTCTCCGTTGAGAGCCTGTATACCTGGAAGTGTACCCTTGGCCAGGAAGTCGAGCATAGCCCCGCCTCCGGAGGAAACAAAAGTAAAATCTTGTGTAAGCTTCATATCTTCGAGTGCGGCCACTGTATCTCCTCCACCGACGACGGACATAAGACCTCTTTTCGTATTTTCTGCAATACATTTTGCCAAATCTTCCGTCCCCTTATTATAACCAAGCTCATACAATCCGATTGTGCCGTTCCAAAGTACAAACCGGGCTCCTGCTATCTTTTCCTTTAACATCGCCATAGTTTTTGGCCCGGCGTCTACTATCTTGCCATCCTTGGGAAAACCTTCTGGTAGCCAGATCTGCTTTTTCTCATCCATGACGTCTATAGGAAGAAGAAGTTTGGTATTGCTTGCATATTGCGATAGGTCTATGTTCCCCGCAGAAACTAGTGAGGTTCCGAGCTCATATCCTTTTTGTTTGAAAAAGTCATTTGCCAACGCACCACCAACGAAGACTGTGTCTGCTATCTCCAAAAACTTTTTCAATAGAGGCAACTTTGTCTCGAACTTCGCACCATTCAAGATGAAGACAAAAGGTCGCGGAGGATTGAAAGTCCTAGAGAGATGTTCTACTTCTTTCTCTAGTTGCAGTCCGGCATAGCTCGGTATGAGTTTTGGCACAGAAAATATTGATGCATGCTCTCGATGAGAAGAAGGAAATGCTTCATTTACATACATGTCGCCAAATGAAGCCAGCTGTCTAGCAAAAGCCATATCATTATTCTTTTCGCCTTCGTAGAATCGAAGATTTTCCAATAAAACCACATCGCCATTCTTCATCTTCTCTTCGATGTAACTATGAGCGATCTTGTAGTCTTCTATGAAAGTACAAGGCATTCCCAACTTCACTATGCGTTCATTAACAGGCTTGAATGACAAATTCTTACCGTCACTAGACTCTATGTGTGCGATCAGGATGACTTTGGCACCCCTCTCCTTCAAGTATGAGATCGTCGGCAAAACTATTCGGATACGAAAATCATCTGTTATCTTGCCGTCCTGCATGGGCACATTGAGATCGGCACGTACGAGTACCCTCACCCCTTCCAGATGTTCTATGTCTCGTATGGTCTTCATATGTCGAGGGTATCTACGGCGCGGAGTAGCTCCACAAAACCAACAGAATTTACACTTTCTCTGCCTACCAAGAAACCGTCTGCTTTGCCTATTGTTATGATATCTGGAGCATTGTGAGAATTTACCGATCCACCATAGAGAACCCTGGTCTTTATGCCAGCGTCTGGAGTGAAGACATCGGCAAATATTTTCTTTACAAACAACGATGTCTCATAAACATCTTCTGGTCGCATTGCGTCCTTGCCACCTATGGCCCAGACGGGCTCGTAGGCTATGACTATGTCTTTTGTAAATTTTTTTGCTACTCCCTCGAGACTATTACGGATCTGATTTTTCAGACTTTCAAGGTATGATCCCTCTGGGTCGCGGGTATTTTCCCCCACGCAGACTATGGCTTGCATGCCCTGCTCGAGCACATTTCGCAAACGCTTCGAAACATTTGCATCTGTGTCTCCTTTTTGCCTTTGTTCAGAATGTCCTACCACCACATATTCTACTCCCATATCTTTGAGCATGGTCGCGCTGACTTCACCGGTATGTGGCCCAGTATCTACTTCTGTAGATGCAGATTGCGCACCCAAGAAAAAATTTTTGGGTATCTCCCGAGACTTACATACGGAAATATATGGAAATGGTGGACATATCACAGCTTCTGTTCTTTCTAGGCTAGCTGCGGCCAAGCGAAATTTGCGTGCGAGGTTCTTTGCCTCGATTACCGTGGCCGGGTTCATCTTCCAGTTACCTGCTACAAGTCTTTTGTTCATGAGTGTAATTGTAACAAGTAGCAAATAAAAAGCGAATTCCTTGTCTATTAGTTCACTTCCTGCCAAGACAACGGTATGTACGAACTAGATGAAAGCGGAAACGACGGCGGAGGACCATAGAGAAGATCCGGGTCATAGGTAACATCTCGTACACAGTAGCCACTGCCGATATTACCTATAGCTCCACCACAATTGAAGTTTGAGCCAGTATAAGAAAATCCGTACCTGACGTATGTCGCTATCATTCCATAGAGAGTGAGGGAATTGCGTGTATATGTGCTGCCACAATCGGAATTGTAATAATACCTGCCTACCCTGCCCGTCTGAGCCACCAGGGCCGCATCTATTTCCAGATCTGTATCGCTATAAAGGCCGACTGTCACATTTCCTTGTGCTATAAGGCCGATAGAGTTACTACCATCTTGAGTCGCATAGCTCAGATCCGCATTTATTATGATATCCGGCGGTGTCGCAGGCTGAGGCAGTTTGGCCGCAGCGATGGTTACCCGGGCTCCATTCCCCACTCTGCCGTCCACCCAAACATTATCTGCCACAAATATTACTCCATTGGACGGGAGCTTATTACCTGTCGATATGGTTTGTTCGGGGTTGCCTGTATTACCAATACTCCAGCTTCCCCAGTTGGTCTGACTGGCATCATTGCCACATTGGTTCGGCACACTGCGGAGGGACTTCACTTTTTTTAGGTCATAGGTAGTAGTGCCATTGTTATTGTAGAAGATAATATGATAACCGTAGTTTCCACTACCCGACGCGGCAATATTATATTTATTCGTAATAGGATCCGAAGCTATTGCAGCTACCTGAAGCTGGTTAAAATTTGCAGTAATACCGGAAAAACTCACTGCAGGATTCGAAAGTTGCCTCCCCGCCACAAAAACGTCCGGCCTATTTGGCAATACTGTAGGTGGATTTGGATCATTTGCACCAGACTCCGTAAATACTGCCCACCGGAGCGCACATGCAGGATAAGGTGAACATGACACATCGGGGTCAGTAGTCGTAGAAAGTGCACTCGCAACTACATTGTTCGCTATACCGTCGAAGTGAATACCCTGATTTGCATGTATTGGCCCATTTACGACCGTACCAGCACCAAAACGCATAAAATCATTTGCTACAAAAGCGTATTTTGCAAAAGAAGGAATAGCCAAGGTGGACAGGAGAGTTCTAGAAATACTACTGCTCGCAAGTGTGCCAACAGAGCGTATCTTTACCAAAGTAGAACCTATAGGCGGCGGGGTGATAGTCAGACTGTATGTCCCCAGAATATTTCCAGACTCGTCAGCAAAGTTGTGGACATATGGTCCAGGGTTTGTGGTCCCGTCTCTGAAATCAGATGGTGAATGCGCTAGGTGCCAACGATAATATTCTATACCTGCCTCCGCTATCTGCAGAGCCTGCTCTTTTTGCTGTAAGTTTTTCACCGAACGAAATATCTGAACACTCCAATTCACTAAACCGGTCGTAATAACCACAGCTATGGTTGCAAATATGAGCACGTTTACCAAAACCATTCCTTTTGAAGGATTCTTACTCATAGATTGTTTTTGAGATTGCGCAAGGATACGCTACTGCTAAAGGTTCTAGGTATTGGCGAGCGGTTCGGGTCGGAGTCAATGATAATAGTTACATTTATAAGCCTCACAGAGGAAATGCTGAGCGGATATGAAAGAGGAGAACTAGTACCTTGGTACGAACTATCAAAGTATCTGAATACTGGCAAGGTACTGGAAGCTCTGACACCTGTAGCCAGGATCTTCAATGTCTCATTTGCAGGGTTGTATACCGGCGGATTCCCTGTGGGTATGATCTGTCCCCTGTACAGAGTGGTACTGGAGAGAAAATATCGGACCTTTTCTATTGCTGTATCGTTATTCACATTATTAAAAAAGGTTATGGAGCTGGTCGCTGCGGAAAATATGGCATAAGATCCGCTCGCAGAAGGGATCATGGACCGGAGTTCTTTTGTCATGGGCTTCAAGACTGCCTCTGCCTGCCAGGTATTTGTGATCTGTGTCTGTGACTGATTCGTATAGATAAAAATATTCGCTTCGAAAGCAAAGACTGCGACCATGACAATGCCGATAACAGCTATGACCACCAACATTTCTGCAAGTGTCATTCCCTTTTTCAACAAATATTTTGATGATTGTGGTGACATATGAGATTTATTGTGACAAGGACTGTTGTTTTTCCTGCCAATTACTAGATATGGTCGTACTACTGACTACAGTATTATATCCTGTCTTGGAAATAGTGAGAGTATAGTTGCCCGCACTCAACCCCTGGAACAAAACTTGCCCCGGCGGGATACAATCGGAAGTATATGTAAAACCAACATCAGATACGGTAGCCGTAGAGGTCGAGACTTCTGTCGCAAGATAAGCGCGGTATCTGGCATACTGGTTTCCGTTTGTAACACTATTGAAAGAGGAATTCGATACTGTGTAATAAGTCGCATTGGTCCCATCCGGTCCAAAAAAATTCCATCCCAAAGGAGGTGTAGAGGAAGGCGACGTTGCAAACTGGAATCTTATGCTGGTAGAAGCCGGCTCATTGGTCGGTGACCAGATAAAGTTGTAAAAATTACTGATAGTACCTGTATCGAAAGTTGATGACTCCACATACCCGTTTGAGTTGTAGTTACCAAAGGCATTGCGGAGCTGAATGCTTCCTGGAACCGCAGTGACATCTACATTTGTGTCGTCGGCAAAATACTGTGTGGGATTCGTAAAATCTACCTGTCCAGCGCCACCCGACCAGTCATTTTGATTTAGGAAACCCTGCCCCGTGATTTTGGTAGTATCATACGACCCACCAACAAGTCGTACGCTAGCACCGGACAAAGGCAAGCCAGTTGAAGTATCGGTGACTGACACCATGAGGGAACGGGGATTTTTCGGCACGACGACGAGTTGGAGACTTACTGCGGCGCCGGGGTTGAGCGAGAGTGGATTTGCCGGATTTAGACCTGCTAGATCATATACGCTGTCGTTTGGAGTTATGGCATATGCCGTATCCCATTCCATAGTAGGCAAGGTCAGCTGTCCAGAGGCATTTGTGACATGATTCACTGAATATTTTGGTACGCCGGTGCCGATCTGCTTCGAACCGGTAATATTGAAATGGTAAGCAGGTACTACGGCACACAGAGGAGACACACTGGAAACAGACAAAGCTGCTGAACGGTCGATAAAAAAATCTACAGAAGTGACTTGCCCCGTGACAACATTTGCATCGACATTTATGGGATTTGGATTGCCAGCTCCACCTAGAGGATATGTTTGGTCGCTAGAATACCCGATCTTACCGACTGTGATGTGGTATGCTCTCGAACCTGGAGGCACACCTACCAGAGCAAGCTTCCCCGTATTATCTGTGACATCATGAATGGTGATCGTGGATGTGCCCTGAGTGTTTACCGTCGTCACATCCGCATCTTGGACACTGCCACCCACAGCATCGTGCACATGTATGAACAAGGAACCCGTATTTCCACTACTTTCCAATGACAAAGGAGCGACTTGACCGACAATACTGAAAGGAATCATGTTGTTGCAAGTGTTGCAGGATACAGTCAAGGATACGAGCTTGTTATCATTTGGTGCAGTATCATTTGGCGTTCCTCCTGCTACACTGTCTGCGGCCAAGTCTATGTTGCGTATGATTGTCTTTACTGTGAATGTGGCTCCGCCACGAAGATATGTCTGTTCATAAAGCACGTTACCGTTCGGTATACTTCCTATCACACCCACGTCGGAATATGGCATGTTTCTGATGATCTCCATTTGCTCTTCTGCAAGGTCTACCGCCAATTCCTGATATTGTGCGCTATTCATAAACCGGAACAAATTTACATAAGATCCATACACGGCCATAGCGACAATGACGAAGACCGCCACACCGATAACCGTCTCGACCAACGTGAATCCTCTCCGTCTAGATGCAGCGTTATCTTTCATATTGCATTTACAATGGAATACAGCGGAGATATCATAGATACCGCGAAAAACCCGACAGCACTACCGATGATGATCATAAGGAAGGGTTCGATGATCGTAGACATATCCTTTGTCTTTTGTTCAACATCATCTTCATAGTATTCCGCTACACCCAAAAGCATATCTTTTATATTTCCAGTCTCTTCCCCCACACTCATCATTTCCGAAAGGAAAATAGGATAGAGTTTGGTATTTTCGCCAAAAACTTTTGACATTGGCTCTCCGGTCTTTATCGCTCTGGAAGCCTGCTCGAGAACAGCACGAAAGTGAACGTTTTGAATAACTGTCGCCGTGATATTCACAGACTCGACAACATCAACACCAGCACCAAGGAGAGAAGAAAGTGTGCGCGATGTCCTAGCGGCATTTACTTCTTGTACCAAAACGCCGACAACCGGGATCTTCAGGATCGCATAGTGGAGAAAACTCCTACCAAACGGACGATGCCCCCAATAGTAGAGAGCAATGGCAACCAAAATGATGACGATGAGCACCCACAACCCTTGATTTTGGATGAGATTACTCACAAAGAGCACAGCCTGAGTAGACTTTGGCAGTTCTACATTTAGCTCGGTAAATGTCGACATCAGAGTAGGCACTACGAATATGAACATCAATATCCCGATTGCGATCATCAGACACAATATGACTCCAGGATATATGAGAGCTCCGCGCACTTTCCTTTCCAGGTTATAGGAATTGTCCATCTGAAGAGCGATAACCTTGAGCGATTCCGCCAATGTTCCCGACTGTTCGCCGGCTCGGACCATGGATATCACGAGCGGTGGAAAAACTTTCGGATATTTTGCCAAACCATCAGAGAAGGTATCACCGCTAGTCACAGTCGCCAATACTCCGACAATAATTGACTTGAGTTTTTTGTTTTGAGATTGTTTTTCCAAGACCGAGAGTGCCCTTCCGAGAGGCAGTCCCGCTTCGAGCATAGAACCTAGATTTCGGCAAAAATGTATTTTTTCTATCATCTTGACTCGGTTGAGTACACTCGGCATGTCATTTAGTTTGGCCAAAAAATGGAAAGGTGTCTTTTCCTGAAAGGTCAAAATGTCATCTCCACTTTCTCGGAGCATGCGGTACAGCTCGAAACGGTCGGCGACATCCTTTTCGCCTGTATACACTTCACCACTCTGACGTTTGGCTTTAAATATGAAATGTGACATTACTCTGTGATTACACGGAGAACTTCCTCTATAGTAGTGAGGCCGGTCACGCATTTGTATATACCATCCTCAAACATTGTGAGCATACCCTCTTTCTTTGCTTGGACCTCTATCTCCGCCGCTGTCGCATCTTTCATAACCATTTCTTTTATTGTCTGGGTCATAAGAAGGACTTCATGGATACCTATACGACTCTTGTAACCTTCATCGTCTCCGACAGGTGATGCCTTCCAAAAAGGTATCTTGTCCCAGGTATCGCTCGGCTTCACGGCTTTGTCCGCCTTGAGGGCGGCGAGGACATGATCGAGATCCACCATCTTTTGCAACTGGGCAAACTCGGCCTTGGATAGAAAATATTTTTCTTTTGTCTCAGTAAGCCTTCGGACGAGCCTCTGGCCGATGACAATATTGAGAGTAGAGACGAGGAGGAAGGATTCTACTTTCATATCGAGGAGACGAGGTATGGCACCTGCAGCAGAGTTCGTATGCAATGTAGATAGCACCAAGTGACCAGTAAGTGCGGCATTCACACCGAGAGCGGCCGTCTCATTGTCGCGTATCTCACCCACCATGATGATATCTGGGTCCTGACGGACGAGAGTGCGTATACCCTGAGCAAAGCTAAAACCAATGTCTGGCTTGACCTGAGTCTGATTTATACGAGCCATCTGGTATTCTATAGGATCTTCGATTGTGGAAATGTTCACATCCGGAGTATTGAGGAGATCGAGCATAGTATACAGTGTAGTCGTCTTTCCGGATCCTGTAGGCCCGGTAGTGAGGATCATGCCCGTGGTCTGCTTTAGTGCCTTGTGAATACGCTCCAGTCCCTCGCCGTGAAAATTTAGATACTCCAATGTAAAACCGGAAATATTTTCGCGGAGGAGACGCATGACGGTCTTTTCACCGTAATACGTGGGCAATATGGAAACACGAAAAGAAACTTTTTCATTATTCATGTCCACCTTGAATCGTCCGTCCTGTGGGAGACGCTTCTCATCTAGTTTGAGATTGGAAAGAACCTTGATGCGTGCAGTGATGGATGAACCCGCCTGTTTTGGGAGCACCATAGCGTCGCGGAGGAGACCGTCTATACGGTAACGGACTAGGACCTGTCCTTCCATCTGCTCTATATGTATGTCAGAAGCATTTTGGAGAATGGCGTGTTTTATGAGAGTGTCGACTATGCGCACTACCGGCAAATCTGTGGCTATTTTCTTCAAATCCTCCTCGGAAACAGCTTCACCCTTTTCTTCCGATATCATCCTCATAGTCTCTGTCTCTTTTTGGATGATATCTCCAAACTCGGCTTTCAAACTTTTTTGATATTGCACCAACGCCTCCTTTATGGAGTCCGCATCCGTGAGTCGGGGAAGGATTTTCAGATTTACTTTCTTTTTTATAAAGTCTATAGCAGAAAGATCATTCACATCGAGCATTGCTACTTCGAGCGAGGTATCGTTTTTCTTGAATGCGACTATGTTGTGAGTGCGAGCAATAGGTTCCGGTATGAGCGAAAGGGTTTCAAAGGGAGTTTTCTTGCCTTTCAGATCTACGAATGGGATGCCGAGCACATAGGCATTCATCCTACGGAGATTGTCCGCGGTGATCTTGCCCTCTGTGACGAGTGTGTCTCCCAGATGTTTGTTATTCTCGTTGGACTCTTTCTTTGCAACCTCCAAGTCTTCCTTGGAAACTAGTCCCGAGTCGAGGATAAATTTATAAAGTTGGGTATCCTCAATGAGCATTGCTAGAATTATACCATATGTTATACTGTCCACATCCCGTATGTTCGCCCGAAAGGCGAACTATTTTATTAAAAGAGTGAGTTTATACATCGGTGTGAGGTGTGCACTACTTTGTTTTTGTTCAAATTGAAGAGTTACCTCGAACTCTGCCCGTTGGTTTTTATCCAATTTGAACAAAAACAAAGTAGTGCACACCTCACACCGACAATAATCAACATGTTTGACTTAAAAGTAATCAATTCCGTCGTAGAACAACTCGAAGAAGAGCGCGGTATTCCCCGTGAAAAAACTCTCGAGGCTATTGCCATGTCTCTCGCTACGGCTTACAAGAAAGAATTTGGCAAAAAAGGCCAGATAATAAGGGCTTCATTTGACGTGAACAGCGGCCAGGTAGAATTTTGGCAGGTAAAAGTCGTGGTAGACAGGGACCAGGTCATCATGGAAGGAGACGAAGAGATGGCTCATGAGGAGATAAAGGATGCAAATGTCGACGATATCAAGATCCGTTTCAACCCGGAACAGCACATGCTTTTCGAGGACGCTCAGAAGATAAAGAAGGATGCCGCCATCGGCGACGAGCTGGTATTCCCTCTAGAAGCAAAGGCAGACTTTGGACGCATAGCGGCACAGACCGCAAAGCAGGTCATCATCCAAAAGATTCGCGAAGCAGAGAAAACTTCGGTTTTAGGTGAATTTGGCCAGAAGGAGGGCGAAATAGTAGCAGGGACAGTAGAACGAGTAGAGAGAGGCGTAGTCTATATCAATATGGGCCGTGCTCTGGGCATGATCCCTTACGAAGAACAGATACCGAGTGAGCGCTGGAAAACTGGCGACCGTATCCGTGCATACCTATATGCAGTAGAGGAGTCCCCTCGTGGCATCATGCTAAAGCTTTCCCGTGCTCATCCCAAGTTCCTGTCCAAACTCTTCGAGACCGAAACTCCGGAAATAGCGGCTGGAACTGTAGAGATCAAGGCCATCGCCCGCGAAGCGGGCTCACGCTCCAAGATCGCTGTCATATCTCACGATCCTCATATCGACCCTATCGGTTCCATGGTCGGACAACGTGGGGTGCGTGTCTCGACGGTGACGAGCGAACTTTCTGGCGAAAAAATAGATATAGTAGAGTGGAATGAAGATCCTGCGCTGTTTATCGAGGAATCTCTCTCCCCTGCGGAAGTCGTCAGTCTGGAATTGATAGACGAAGAACATCGTGCAATTGTGACAGTGACAGAAGACGAACAATCCCTAGCTATCGGCAAGGGTGGTCAAAATGTCCGCCTCGCGGCCAAACTCACCGGCTGGAAGATAGATATAAAGTCTGCAGGAGGGAATGCGACTACAGGAGGTGATGAAGAAAAGGAGGCTACGAAATAAGAACGAGTAAGGTTAGAAAGGCAAAAAAACCGCAGTAATAGCGGCTTTTTTGTATGTTTTAATTTACTTTTGCTGATGCTTTTTCACGTAGAACTCTGAAACTTAACTTTCGGCAATTTCCATGACTCATTAGCCCTAGATACGAATTTGCCGACTTCTCTTTCCACTGATTCAAAATCAAATTCCTAAACATTCTTTTCTTGGTTGTTGTTCGCAGAACTCTGTGGTCCGGAAAATGCACCCACCCCAAAAAATCAACTCCTGAAGCAATCGTGGAAATAGAAACCTTATTTGGATGCATAGTAAGTCTCAACTTCTCTTCTAAAAAAGACTGCATCTTTGGCAAATGGCTTTCAAGATATGACCTGTTTTGCGACAACACGACAAAATCGTCAGCATAACGAATATAGTATTTTACTTTGAGCTTGTGCTTCACATATTGGTCAAACTCATTCATGTAGATATTCACGAGAAGTTGCGAGGTGAGGTTGCCGAGTGGGAGACCGACTCCTTTTGTACCAGAGTTGAAACTACTGACGATTTCAGAGACGAGCCTCATAATGTCTCGGCCCGGGATATATTTGCCTATAATACTGAGTAGTATCGTCTGATCAATATTCGCAAAAAACTTTTTGATATCGCATTTGAGAACCCATGTTGTACGAGTATTATTTTGCGAGACCGAACGAGAAAATTGCTCGAAACGCTTTAGTGCTCGATGTGTGCCCTTTCCGATCTGACATGAATGTGAATCCGATATAAATGTTTTTTTGAAAAATGGATAGAGAATGCGGTGTAAGGCATGGTTAACAAGCCTGTCTCGAACGCTCGCCTTATGAATATCCCGCGGCTTTGGGTCAGAAATCCTAAACGCCTGATATGCTGAATGCGAATATGTTTTTGTGGCAAGCTCGTGGTGAAGCAATATTATATTTGTCATCAAATCTCGCTCAAACCCTTGAACGTCTTTCCGCGCTCGCTTGTCGCACACAAATTCTTTCCATGCCAAAAGAAGATTTTCGAGAGAAATGATATCATTGTATGCATGTTGAAAAATAATTTTGGACATAAAGATAGCGTCAGTCAGTCAGTCAGTCAGTCAGTCAGTCAGTCAGTCAGTCAGTCAGTCAAGATTTTACCTGTTCTAAATAAGGTAAAGAGTGCTTATCTGACATGGTACAGATTTTATCAAGATCTCCCGAAGACACATAGACATTCTATAGGACAGCGTATCGATACTTTGTTTGTTGAGCTGATAGAAGCGATATCGGCGGCAAGTTTCTTATCACGTGAGGAGAAACATCCGTATGTCAGACTAGCAATCAAAAAGCTCGATACCCTACGCGTACTTCTCATGATCCTTTGGGAAATAAAATCTTTTGATGACAAGAAATATATTACCCTTTCTGTAATGATTGATGAGGCTGGAAAAATGCTTGGTGGATGGAACGGTCAGCTTACAAAACAAAACTCTCCCAAGAAATAGGGAGAGAAATGAAGTGAGTTGCGAACACCAGCGAACCACCAGTTGTCGTTCCAGTCGTTGTCGTTGCGGTTGACGTTCACCTTGCGCTTGTCGTTCCAACGGTTGAACGTGGCGTAGCATTGTATGGAGTCTCGTCTATTTCACTGCCCCTCGAATACTCTCAGAGCTGTATCGAATCCGGCATCTCATTCAGCAGAATGACCTACTGGGTTTATGCCTTAAAACTCCATACCAAGTAGCTTCATTTTTTTGAAGTGTCTGCATGCACCACCCTATCCAAAGCCTCATTTAGCAAAATGACCACTGGGTTGACCGTGGATACTCTCGATGCATGGATACTGGTTTCGGTAGCGGGAAGCCGTAACCGCCCGCATATTCACCTACTGCCGGAATAAGTATAACTGGTTTTATATAAAAAAATTAGCCCCACATCCAAAATTAATTGAATGCAGGGCTAAGGACCAAGTTTCTAAGGACCGGAGTCCAAAGCGACTTAGTGTTGAGAACTACTTGCGAACACCAGCGAACCACCAGCGGCCGAGCCAGCCGCCGCCCCAGCCGTCGCCGTTGCGGTTGACGTTCACCAGGCGCCCGCCGTCCCAACGGTTGAACGTGGCGAAGCACCAGTTGCCTTTGGCATCTTTCCAATGAGTGCCGTGGGGCTTCTCATCGGCGAAGGCGGGATCGGCTTCATTCACGGCGGCGACAGAGATCGGATCGACGGGCTTGAGACCACGCAGTTCGAACTCTTTTTCGAGGTCGTCATCGGAGATGAAACCATTGCGGTTCGAGAGGTCGGGTTTGAAGAACACAACCTCGACTTCGTCGCCTTCACCTTTCGGCATCGCATCCACGACCTTGCGGTCCGTGTACTGCGCGCGGCCGGTGGCCTCGATCGCCTCTTGCGGAAAGCGACTACGATTCACCTTGATGGTGCGGACGATGAGGTTCGAGACCGCTTCAGCGCGTTCGCAGAAGGGCGTAAACATCATCATTCCGAGATTCTCGACGCCGAGAACCTGTTGAGCGACGTCCGAGGTGATCGAGGAGCGATGCTTGCGCATCGCGTCGCGGAGTTTGTTGACGGCATTTTCGATTTGGCCGTCGGTCATTTCGGCTGCAGTCATGATCTGTGTCATGGTGTCATCCTTTCTTTTTGATTTCGACTTATATGTAAGAACTGTTCACAATAATTATACTCCTATTATCACCCATTGTCAATAGCTCCCGGTCCTGCCAAAATACCCCTATATTAAGCCCCAATCATTGCATATTTGGCCCTTTTTTATTAGAATGCGCACATTGACAATTATTAGAAGGAAGACTAAAAGCCTCCCAAAAAGGGAGTAATAATACCAAAATGAGCCCTTATATATGGTTCGCACTTATAAGTTCCGTAATCGCTATAGCATACGGCGCTTTTTTGATCACATCGATCTTGAAGAAGCCCACAGGCAATGACCGCATGAGAGAGATAGCCGCCGCCATCCAGGCAGGCGCAAAGGCGTATCTCAATCGCCAATATCGAACCATCGCCGTCATAGCAGTCATCCTATTCCTAATACTCGGCTTTTTCCTAGGCTGGTCCATAGGCATAGGGTTCCTGGTAGGTGCTATCCTCTCTGCGCTTACAGGTTATATCGGTATGAATATATCGGTACGAACAAACATAAGGACAGCCGAAGCAGCGAGGAGTGGCTTGGCTGAAGCTCTCTCTCTGGCATTCAAAGGCGGATCTGTGACCGGATTCTTCGTAGTTGGCTTGGCTCTCCTCGGAGTCACAGGCTTTTATGCCATCACAAAAGATGTAAACTCTCTCATCGGTTTGGCATTCGGAGCGAGTCTTATATCGATATTCGCCCGCCTAGGCGGAGGCATATTCACAAAGGCCGCTGATGTCGGCACCGATCTCGTAGGCAAATTAGAAGCAGGCATACCTGAAGATGATCCCAGAAACCCTGGTGTTATCGCAGACAACGTAGGCGACAATGTAGGAGACTGTGCTGGCATGGCAGCAGACTTGTTCGAGACCTATGCCGTCACCACCATAGCAGCCATGATACTCGGCGCGGTCACCTTCACACAGACTCTCGACGTTTCTGGTGTTGCAGTCAACGCAGTATTTGCAAATGCAACCATTTATCCTCTCGCTATAGGAGGTGTCGCCATCATCGCTTCTATCATAGGTACCTGGTTCGTAAAGCTCGGAAAAAGTGGAAACATAATGGGTGCAATGTACAAAGGACTCATAGCGGCTGGTGTCATTTCTGCCATCGCTTTCTACCCCCTCACCATGGAACTCATGGCTGACAACAAACTCTACGATCCTACGAACTTGTACTACGCAACACTCGTCGGACTTCTCGTGACCGCAGCATTGGTATATATAACTGAATACTACACCTCCACCAAGTATCACCCAGTGCAATCCATAGCAAACGCGAGCGTTTCTGGTCACGGTACGAACATCATTCAGGGTCTGGCAATATCCATGAAAGCTACAGCATGGCCTACTCTGAGCATCGTTGCTGGAATATTGGCTGCATATCACTTCGGCGGACTCTACGGTATAGCTATAGCCGCTATGAGTATGCTCTCTATGGCAGGTATCATAGTCGCTATCGACTCTTACGGTCCTATCACTGACAATGCCGGAGGCATAGCAGAGATGGCAGAACTACCAAAGGAGGTCCGTGATGTCACTGACCCATTGGATGCAGTCGGTAATACCACAAAAGCGGTCACAAAAGGATATGCCATCGGTTCCGCAGGGTTGGCGGCTCTGGTACTCTTTGCTTCCTATACAGAAGCAGTCGGTTCCGGGCACAGCTTTAGCCTCAATGATCCCGAAGTTATCGTCGGATTGTTCATCGGAGGACTATTGCCTTACTATTTCGCAGCTCTCTGCATGGAAGCCGTAGGAAAAGCGGCTGGAAAAGTAGTAGAAGAAGTCAGGAGACAGTTCCGCGAGATCAAAGGCATCATGGATGGCTCTGCAAAGCCAGACTACAGCCGTGCGGTAGATATCGTGACTTCTGCAGCTATCAAGGAAATGATAGTTCCTGCTCTCATACCGGTTCTAGCACCTATATTGGTCGGATTTATACTCGGCCCAGTCGCTCTCGGAGGTTTGCTCGTCGGTTCCATTGTGACAGGCCTATTCGTAGCACTTTCTATGACTTCCGGAGGAGGAGCATGGGATAATGCAAAGAAACACATAGAGCAAGGTGCTCATGGAGGCAAGGGTTCGGATGCTCACAAAGCCGCTGTTACTGGCGACACCGTTGGAGATCCTTACAAAGACACAGCTGGCCCAGCCATAAACCCTATGATCAAGATCTTGAACATTGTGGCCCTGCTCATCGTCGCTTTCATTATTTAATCCAGCTTAGCTAGGATTGTATGGAAAATAGTCACATTTCTGTGGCTATTTTCTTTTGAGCACTTTGCCCCCAAAAGTGCTAGACTATTCACAAGCCATGATCCACAGATATGGCTATTAATCCTAATAGAAATCACACCATTATAATGAAAAAATTACAATATTCTCTCGCCATTCTAGCCATAGTGCTCATAGGTACTCCGGCTTTGATACAGGCAGAGACAGATACAGATGCGAGTGTTTCTGCCAGCGCAGAAATAAAGGTCAGAAATACTCTTCGAGAAAAGATTAAAGCGGATATGGAGAACAAGGCAGAAAATGCCAAGAATAACCGTGACTATAGAAACTTAAAGCTAGCAGAATACGGAACTACATCTGCTAGGATCATGGCTACAGGCACACGTCCCATGCCGATCAGGGCCGCTTCCAGCACAATAAGAGTAAAGTTAGAAGAAAGGAGAGATGATAAGAAAGAGGAAAAACAGGAAAAAAGAGAGGATCGGAGAGAAGATCGTCAGGAAAAGAGGATAGAGAAATTCCAAGAAGAAAGAGCTCACATAGTGAGACAACTCGAACAATCCATATCAAACCTAAAGCAAGTCCAGACTAGGATACAAAGCCGGATCACAAAGGCAGAACAAGAAGGACTCAACATGACAGATGCCAAGACTTTGAATGTCACAGCAACAACCAAGATAAATCTTGCAGTACAGGCAGTAGATGCACTCAAAATATTCGATGCATCCTCAAACGTATCGGCATCTAGTACGATAGACCTGAGCAAACCCCGAGAGCTTCTAAATACAGCTCGCCTATCTATAAAGACTGCTCGCGAAGCATTGAATGATGTTATCGTCTCCATAGCTCACACTATGGGATACAAACTTGGCGCAAAGATAAATGCCACCTCCACTGGATCTGTGAGTCAATAATCATTATTATAATAAATAACAAAAATGGAACCTAACCAAAATCAGCCAGTGAACCCGACGTTGCCTATTAGCAACATGACACCGACTTCTCACAAAAAGGTCGGTCCGATAGTGGCAATACTTGTCATCGTCTTGGTCCTCATCGTCGCGGCGTTATATCTCTTTGCTTCCAAACTCAACAAACAACCAGTAATGTTAGAAAATACAAACGGCACGGAGTCCGCATTTATTGCGGAAGAAAATTCTTCTCCTATGCCAGTCGTATCCCCTGTGACTGGTACCGCTGACGATCCAGATTCGCTCTCAAATGATCTCAATGCTGGCGCACAGGCAGAAAGTAACTTTGCATTCTAAGTAGAGAAATATTTGTGAAAAAATGCAGCTCTAACGGGCTGCTTTTTTTGTTTGCAAATTTCAATTGCAGTATCGGGCAAGCGAGGGATGTGCATTCTTTTCATAGAAATTGGAGAAAAACCAACCGGCTCTGTTCGTGGTAGCTCTTCAATTTCTATGAAAAGAATGCACATCCCTCGCTTGCCCGAGCCCCCAACCAAAGTTGCACGATATCCACGATCAATGTAAACTCCCATTTATGACAAAAAATCAAAAAAATTATGGAGAAGCAAAGGTAAAACCGCTAGACAAATCTCGCATAGAGATCATTGGAAATATCCCACCAGAAATTTGGGAAAACTACCGTGCCCAGGCTCTAAAGGAAGTGAATGATTCTGTGACAATCGACGGATTCCGAAAAGGTATGGTTCCAGAAAACATACTCATTTCCAAGGTTGGTGAAATGGCTATTCTAGAAGAGATGGCCGAGCTCGCCATGACGCCAGCATACATGGACATAGTCATTGAAAATAAGATAGACGCAATAGGCAGACCCGACATACAGATCACAAAACTCGCTTCCGGAAACCCCATCGAATTCAAAATCGTTTCCGCCATCGTTCCTACTGTCACATTGCCTGAATACAAAAAAATCGCCGTGGAAGAAGTTAAGAAACAAAATCCAGATGATGTGAAGGTGACAGAAAAAGACATAGAGGATACAATTACACGCATATTGTCGGAAACAGAGTCAGCAGATACGGCGGCGGATCGTTCCGACCACAAAACTTTAGCTACAAAAAATGAACTCAATGACGATTTTGTAAAAAAATTGGGGGCCTTTTCGAGCGTCTCAGATTTCAAAGAAAAATTGAAAGAGATGATAGCCCAGCAAAAGAAAGACCAGGCAATAGAAAAACTTCGCATTCAGATAGCGGAAAATATTTCGTCTGCATCCACTATCGACCTTCCGGACATAATGGTCGACAGTGAAACAAGTAGAATAGAGGCTCAGTTTGGCGGTGATATAGAGAGAATGGGTGTGAAACTCGAGGATTATCTGAAACATTCCAAAAAGACGATAGAGGATCTCAGGAAAGAGTGGCGCCCACATGCAGAAAAGAAGGCCAAACTCCAACTCATATTGAATGCCATTGCCGATAAGGAAAAGCTAAGACCCAGTAAGGACGAAATCGAACATGAAGTGAAACATATCTTGGAACACTACAAAGATGCAGATCACGAACAAGCTCACTCGTATGCAGAGACTGTTCTAACAAACGAAAAAGTCTTTCAGTTTCTCGAATCAAAATAGGTTACAAAGATATCAAAAAACAACTTGTGAAAGTGCAGCAACAACCGCAGTTTCCGCCCGCAATATTTGAGAACCCAAGCAATAGGTTGGAATATTATATTTCTGAAACATTTCTAGTTCTGCATCTGACCATCCGCCCTCAGGACCGATAAATATCATTACTGGACCAGAATCTTTTCCTGTTTCCTTTTGCCATTTTTCCCCCTCAGTATGAAATACTATTTTAGATTCGATAGACATCGAAACAGCATCTGAAAAATCAATCATCTTTTCGAGAGTCGGGATATTTCCTCTTCCACTTTGCTCGCTAGCCTCGATCAAAATCTTCTGCAGGCGATCTTCATTCAAAAATTTCTTTTCACTCCTTTCCGCTACGACAGGAATGATCCTAGATATGCCGAGCTCGGTTGCTTTTTCTGCTATCCATTCAAAATTATCTTTTTTTACCAGCGCGGCAGCGAGGACGACTTGTCTCTCTGGCATGAAACGACTTTTGACTATTTCTGAAACCTGGAGGGACATTAAACTTGCACTCTTTTCCGTTTCCAATATTTCACAGATATAGTCGAAGCCGGAGCCATCAAAGACTATCACTTTGTCTCCCACCCCCAAACGAAAAACTTTTCGGATCTGATGGATCATATCTTCCGATTCTATCCGTAAATTTTTATCCGATCCTATAGGCGTCGGTATATAAAAACGGTGCAGTCGCATTATTTGGGGTTGAGAACCTGATCTATGACACCATACTTCTTCGCCTCTTCCGCACTCATAAAGAAATCTCGATCTGCGTCTTTTTCAATTTTTGCGAGTGACTGTCCAGTAGCCTTGGCGAGCATTTTATTCAAGTTCTCTCTCATTTTCAAAATGTGCTTTGCACTGATCTCAATGTCTGAAGCCTGACCTTCGGTTCCACCGTGAGGCTGGTGTATCATGACTTCGGCATTTGGGAGGGCGTACCTCTTCCCTTTTGTCCCAGAAGCGAGAATGACAGCTCCCATAGATGCGGCAATACCTACACAATAAGTGGCGATATCATTTTTTATGGAATTCATAGTATCAATTATTGCCAGACCAGAAGAGATCACTCCACCTGGAGAATTGATATACATGCTTATTTCCTTCTTGGGATCTTCGGACTGCAGAAACAATAGCTGAGCAATGACCAAGTTTGCCGTAACATCATCTATCGGTCCGCCAAGGAAAATAATATTCTCTTTCAGGAGACGTGAATAGATATCATATGCACGCTCGCCGAAACTGGATTTCTCGATAACTGTTGGAATGAGTATTGACATGGTTTTGTGTTGGTTTTGTTTTTTATTACTTTCGTACTGTATCACGCATACGAAAATAGTCAACTAAAACTATACCACAATTACTGGACATTATCAGCTTATTCATTATATGATGACAATGTTACCAATATTAAATTTTGAAACCGCTTCAACGGACCATGACACTCTTATTTATGATTAGATTTCCTCATACAATAGGTATAAAGCCATAGATCCAATACGGCGGTTCATCCGCATATGTCATTAAAACTAGTCGCACTCTTCCTCTCCATTGCTGGAGTTGTCGGTGTGGCAGTTGGTTATTATCTCCGATTGATCATTTCTTTGGGCAAAAAAGGCTCAATGGAACTCGAGATCAAGGAAATGCTCCTCGCCGCAAAAGAGGAAGCAAAGAAGATAACAGCCGACGCCACTACCAGAGCAAACCAAGTAATTACAGAAGGAAGAAAAGAAATAAAAGAAAAGGAAGATAAGATAAGACACACAGAAGATCGTCTGATAAAAAAAGAGGATCTGCTAGATAAGCGCCAATTAGATCTAGACAAAGAGGTTGATTTGATAAAACAGCGTGTAGTAGAAATAAAAGCCATTCGCGAGCAAGCAGACAAACTCGAGGAACACAGGAAACAAGAACTCGAGAAAATATCACGCCTGACGACCGAGGAAGCCAAAGAAGAGCTCATTCGAATCATCGAAAAGCAATCCGAGGAAGATCTGATGGTTCGCATTACCAAGCTAGAACAGCATGGAGAAGACATGCTAGAAAATAAAGCCAAAGATATCCTAGCGATGTCCATACAACGCCTGGCTACTTCTGTCGCAGCAGATGTGATGTCTACTGTCGTACCTATTCCAAATGAAGATGTAAAAGGTAAGATTATTGGCAAGGAAGGAAGAAATATAAAGGCTTTTGAGCGTATCAGCGGCGTAGAAGTGCTGGTGGACGACTCCCCAGGCGCGATAACCATATCCTCATTTGACCCAGTTCGCCGCCACATAGCGCGTATGGCTCTGGAAGAACTCATCAAAGATGGCCGCATACAGCCGGCTCGCATCGAACAGGTAGTAGACAAGGCAAAACAAGATATAAACAAGACGATCAAGGAAAAGGGCGAACAAGCTGCATATGAATGTGGCGTGCTCGGCCTCGATCCCAGAATACTTCTCATTTTGGGACGACTTCACTTCCGCACTAGCTACGGCCAAAATGTCCTCCTTCACTCCATAGAAATGGCTCACATTGCCGGAATGATAGCCGAGGAACTAGGTGCAAACGTCCAGGTCGCAAAAGCAGGTGCTCTCCTTCACGACATAGGCAAGGCTCTAGACCACGAAGTCAGCGGTACACACGTAGAAATAGGTAGGAGAATCCTGCAAAAGTTTGGCGCACCAGAAGAAGTGATAAAAGCCATGCAGGCTCATCATGAAGAATATCCTTACGAGACCGTAGAATCTCGTATTGTGCAGACTGCAGATGCAGTCTCCGGAGCGAGACCTGGTGCAAGAAGGGATAACATCGAAAATTATCTGAAACGCCTCGGTGATCTGGAAGCTTTGGCAAATTCTTTCAAGGGTATAGAAAAGTCTTACGCCCTGCAAGCAGGCCGTGAAATACGTATATTCGTAAAGCCCGAGGAGATAGGAGATGTCGAGGCAAAAAATCTCGCACGAGACATAGCAGTAAAGATAGAAAAGGATCTCAAATACCCCGGCGAGATAAAAGTGATGATAATTCGAGAAACTAGAACCATAGAATTTGCAAGGTAGTCAATCTCATATACCCTATTGCCTAAAAAACGGCTTAATATATAATATGCAGTATTAATAGGTAATAGAAAACACAATGAATAAAGCTAGTATTGTTGACGCTGTGCACGGAGTACTTGGTGGAACAAAGGTTCAAGCCGAGCAAGCAGTAGAAACTATGATTAACACCGTTATCGATTCTTTGAAGAAAGGAGAGGAAGTCTCCATCTCAGGCCTCGGTATATTCTCAGTAAAGCAGCGTGCCGCACGTGAAGCTAGAAACCCTCGTACAGGTGAGGCTATCAAGGTCCCAGCTATGAAGGTTCCTAAGTTCCGTGCAGCAAAGGCCCTCAAGGACGCGGTAAAATAAGGATCCCAGGTTTACTATCGTTAGTAGCAAAAAACCGCCCTAGGGCGGTTTTTTGCTACATATAGCAGTGCGGGATAGGAGAATCGAACTCCTGACATTTGTTTGGAAAACAAATATTTTACCATTAAACTAATCCCGCTTTTGTTTTTGAAATTCCATATCACACAACACCCTACGACGCCTTGCTCCCCGGCGGTATCGTAACATTTGGCTCTAGCAATGAAAAGCCGACGTCCGGCACAGACACAGCCAAGATCATACCACTACTTTCCAAACCACGTATAGTCCTAGGCTCGATATTTGTAACAAACATACAGGTCTTCCCTACCAAAACCTGCGGGTCTGGGAAATATGCAGAGATACCGGAGACTATCTGGCGAGGCTTTACATTGCCTTGCTCGTCTTTCTCCGCAAAATCTACCACCAACTTCAGTAGCTTGTCCGCATCCAACACCTTTTCTGCAGACAATATTTTGCCCGCTCTTATCTCGACTTTTTTGAAATCATCAAAAGGTATCATTTGTGATGAATAGTATGGTCATGCTCGACTGCTTCTTTTATCTCATCTACCTCCTTTTTTATCTCGGTAACCATGGATGTTATCACTTTTATTTGTGCCTCCTCTTCCCTCACTTCTTTTTCCGTCTTGTCCGTAACCTTCTTTTCACCCTTTATACCACTGAGGAGGATCGTATCACCGATAAAGTAAGACACGAATAGACCTGTTGCGAGCAAGATAAGCAAAACGAATACGAGACTAGTAGGTTCATAAAATATAACTCCCAACCAACCACCCTTTGCCTGCAATATGTCCGCGGTATGCCATACCCCCCTCCAAAACAGCACGATAGCTACACTACCTATCATTGTATACACAATAGGGTGACGGGAGAGATGCCCCCTCACAGTATCCTCAAATTTATCAAAAAAATTAATTATTTTATGAATCATTGCTTCTTTGTCGGAGCGCCGGGATTCGAACCCGGAGTCACCTGTACCCAAAACAGGGATGTTAGCCGTTACACCACGCTCCGGTGTTCGTATCAGCTTATCACAAGATCACGTTCTTTAGCCACCTTACTTTTGCTTTTCGACTTTGCATGTTCATATATACTGACAAGACATGTACCTGAAAGTTTGCATCAAGTCCCCTGCTACTATATCCCAGATACGTTTCTATGATCCGACGCAGATGCTTTGTCTTCCAACTATCCACATTTTCCTCCGGTTTATGACTATCAAAAAATTGACCTGAAAGAGTATTCGTCACACTTTTGACTTCAAAAAAGTGAACTATATTGTCCTTTTCGGCTATTATGTCCAATTCTCCCCATTTCCTCTGGAAATTGCGTTCCGAAACCGTGAAACCTAGATTTTCTATATATTTACAGGCTATATCTTCCCCGAGATTACCCTTTTGTCGATTATGTAGGTCATTATTCATGGCTTTTACCTGGTAATTAGAAATGGCTTTATCTAGCCATAATAATAAAAACTGACTCTCTATAGTACAAAATTAACGGATTAAAGCCATTTAATCTGACTTTTATAAACACTATCCACAGGGTTATCCCCAGTTATTACACTTATCATTCCTGCTCCACCTGACATTCGCAATACAATGTGCGGGTATGGAGAATCGAACTCCAATCTCGTCCTTGGCAAGGACGTGTCCTACCACTAAACGATACCCGCTTGTGAAACCCCAGTATAACTGAAAGTCTTTTTTTTATCAAAAGATTTATGTGTTTTCGCACCGCAGGCACAGCAATGCAGTATCGGGACATTTGCAGTCCGAGCCGGATACAATGCATCTGCATATCTCTGCGAGGCGAGGACGAAACTAGCGCAAAATCCGCAACTGGCTTTCTGTAGTTGTTGCAGATTTTGAGCGTGTCCCGATACTGCATTGCTGTGCCTGCGGTGCGAAACTAGAACAAAGTGAGAGCGTAGCAGTGCGCCCGGTAGGACTCGAACCTACAATAACGGTTCCGAAGACCGCTGTGATATCCATTTCACCACGGGCGCGTAAAGCTATACTATCATGAAATCGAATCTATGTTATTCTAGTGCAATGGAAGGATCTCACCAAACAACTATTCCCTTGCAGGTCATAAGCGCCATTGAAACCCTAGAAAAGGCAGGTTTCAAGGCATATCTCGTCGGTGGATCGGTCCGCGACTTGCTACTTGGCAAAAAACCCAAAGACTGGGATATTACGACAAACGCAAAACCCGAACAAATTCAAGGTTTGTTTACAAAAACTGTCTATGAAAACGTTTACGGCACAGTAGCTGTCATAGACGAAACTACAGAAGATATTTCACTAAAAAGTATTGAGATTACCCCATTTCGATTGGAATCCGACTATAGCGATAGACGTCATCCTGACCAAGTAAAGTTTAGTGATAAGATCGAAGATGATCTAAAAAGACGAGACTTCACAATAAATGCGATTGCGGTGTCCTTATCCAATGGCGCTATAAAGGACATAATTGACCTTTACAGTGGTTTCCAAGACATAAAAGACAAAACTATCAGAACAGTAGGAGATGCCGCATCTAGGTTCAACGAGGACGCCCTACGCATGATGCGTGCTATACGACTGGCTGTAGAATTGGGTTTCACCATAGATAAGAACACTCTAGACGGCATAAAAATGAACAGTAATCTCTTGAAGGAAGTATCTATAGAACGTATTCGTGATGAGTTTACAAAGATAATCCTATCCGAACAGCCAAAAAGCGGTATTGAGCTGATGCAAAGCGCTGGTTTGTTGTTTCACGTGACACCTGAGCTCGAAAAAGCCATAGGAGTAGGCCAAAACCAAGCCCATGCCTACGATGTTTGGGAACATCTACTACGTAGTCTGCAATGTGCGGCAGATAAAGACTGGAGCTTGGAAATACGTTTGGCTGCCCTTTTTCACGATATTTCAAAGCCAAAGACCAAAGGTCTTTCACGTGAAACAGGTATCATCACCTTTTATGGCCATGAAATGGCTGGTTCACGTGAAACACGTAAAATATTAGAAAGAATGCGCTTTTCACGTGAAATCATCGAAATAGTCGTAAAACTGGTTAGATGGCACATGTTTTTCTCAGATACCGAGGTTGTTACCCTCTCTGCTGTTCGCCGTATGATCGCAAACGTCGGCAAAGACCTAATATGGGATCTAATGGACTTGCGGGTCTGTGATAGAGTCGGTACTGGTCGCCCAAAGGAAAATCCATACAGACTCCGTAAGTACAAGGCTATGGTGGAAGAAGCACTCAAGGACCCAGTATCCGTCAGTATGTTGAAAATCGATGGTAATAGAATAATGGAAATTTGCAATATTAAACCTGGACCCAAAATTGGATTTATTCTACATGCACTATTCAATGAAGTGCTCGATGATCCAAAACTAAACACGGCAGAACAACTGGAAAAACGAGCAGAAGAATTGATAGTAATTGACGATAATACGTTGAGAACTATGGGTGAATCTGGAAAAGATCGCAAAGAGGAGGAGGAAGAAAAGAGCGTAAAGGAAATAAGGGACAAGTACCATGTCCAATAAAGGACAGAGTTATCCACAGTCTGTCCTTTACACTATTTATTAAAGGACATACAATACTCTCAGATCCGTTCGTTGTCCGAGGTCTGTCATGCTCATCATAGTACGTAAACAAAATATATTTATGTGTTTTGGTGAGCATGACACAAACGAGCAAAGCTCTTTCAAAAGTTAGGGTAGGTAACTCCTTTTCATGAAGTCTGATGTGTTTGTCAGTGTTAGTTTCGCAACCTTCTGTTGCTAGGCCACATCATAGTGTATTCTGTCACAAAATATACACAGTCTCCGAGCAGGAGAACTAATAGGAAGTGAAACAGAAAAAGCACACTATATGCCTCAGGAACGGACCGGATAGCGATAGTGGACGTGATGGCCTTTGGCCATTCCATGTCACGGACCTGTGGGTCCTCCTTGTTCTTTAGTGCTTTTAAGTCAGACTTCAAAAGCCGCGTGAGCGCAGTCCGATCTCTAGGAAACGCATTACGCGGTTTTTTATTGGCCGTATTCTGTGTTTTTTGTATTAATACATTCAAACAGAGCCATAAAACTATCTAATAACAAGTTCGAGTGGACAATGGTCAGATCCGAGAACATGGTCTAATATTCTTATCTTTTCAACCTTTTCCATCAGTCCAGGAGTTACAAAAAAGTAGTCTATCCTCCAACCAACATTACGCTCTCTAGCAAACGTCTTCATATCCCAATATGTGTATTTACCGACAAGAGTGGGGTAGAGAGATCTGAATACATCCACATAACCATTTTTCACAACCTTATCGAGCCATGCTCGCTCTACTGGCAGGAAACCAGTATTGCCAGCATTTTCTTTTGGACGAGCCAAGTCTATTTCATTGTGAGCGGTATTGATATCCCCAGTAAAGATCACCTCATAACCCTTTTTTTGCAGAGAATTTACGTACTTTAAAAATTCATCGTAGTATTCGAGCTTAAATTTCAATCGGACAGGTCCACCGCCGCCATTGGGAAAATAAATGTTCAATACAGCTAGTTTTGATATGTCCTTTATCAAACCATCATAAAATAGGCCTATAAACCTACCTTCCTGATCATATTGTTCTTTACCGAGTCCATATTCGACTTTTGATGGTTTAACCTTGGTAAAAGCCGCCACTCCGCTATAGCCATTACGTCCTTTGGAATGGTCAAAGTACGAAAAATACCCAGGAGGATTGTGGACACCTTCTTCTAGTTGTTCTGCCCGGGCCTTTGTTTCTTGAACAAAATAAATATCTGGAGATTCATTCAAAAACCAGTCAAAACCGCCTTTTTTCACGTTTGCACGAATTCCATTTACATTCCAAGAGATTATTCTCATCTCTTCATCATACTTTATCTACGTTTATTGTGAAACTGACTATGCACACGCTTTAGTTCTTTGTCTGTAATATGCGTATACATTTGAGTTGTGCTTATATTCGCATGACCCAAAAGCATCTGGACAGAGCGCAAATCTGCTCCATTCATGAGGAGATCTGTGGCAAAACAGTGACGTATGACGTGAGGAGTAACTTTTTTTGATATGCCTGCCCTGACTGCATATTGTTTCACGATACGCTCTATAGAACGCCTATCTAGAGCCAGATCACCACCTCGGGACTTTTCTTTGCCAAAACGAACAAACAGAGCATCATCTACATCAGTTCTTTTGTTTATATACTTTTTCAAAGCACTCTTTGCCTCCAAAGAAAGGAAGACAACACGTATTTTCTCACCTTTTCCTCGGATAGAAAACTCATCCGCATCCAGATCCAGGTCTCGAGACAGGGAACAGAGCTCAGAAACGCGCAAACCTGTAGAAAAGAGTAGTTCTAGAATAGCTTTGTCACGCAGAGACTTGATTTCTTCGCCTTTCGGAGCATCGAGGAGCCGCGTGAGTTCTTCTTTGGTAATGAGATCCATATGCCTTTCTCCTACCTTGGCGAGTTCGATGTGTTCTGCCGAAAGTGTATTTATATTGCGCTTTGCTAGATATTTCAAGAAAGCACGCAGTGAAATGAGATAATAATTCTGTGTTTTCTTCTTTAGTGTTCTTATATCGCTCGATCTACCTATTTCTTGGCGCACCGGCTGACGATTGAGCCACAAACGATATGCTCTCATTTTCTCGGGAGTGATAGAAGCGGGATTATTACTCTTCAAAAAAGCCAAAAACTTACTAATATGATGATCATAATTTTCCAAAGTTTTCATGGAACGACCTTTTTCTATCTCGATGTACTCCAAAAATTCTTGTTTCAGATCCCTGAGATTATGCGACATACATATATTGTACGATGTTAACATCTATTTCGGTATCTTGCTCATTTTAGGCATTCATGCTACTATTTCACATCATGTTATCACCACGCCAAAAGACAAAGATTATCAAGGGTACCGGCATACACGACAAGGACACCGGCTCTGCCGAAGTTCAGGTCGCCCTGCTCTCGAAAAGGATAGAGGAATTGACCTCTCATTTGAAGAAACACAAGAAAGATAACCACTCCAGAAGGGGACTTTTGGGCATGGTGGCAGATCGACAAACACATTTGAATTATCTCAAGAAGAACTATCCTCGCAGATATTCGTCTATCATAAAGAAACTAGAACTCAAGAAGTAACTTTTTTCTCATTTCGGTTCGTACCTTAAAAATTAATATTTTTCATACACAAGTAACATGTCAGTAATAAAACACAAAGAACAGCGCGTCGGCATTTTCATCGATGCACAAAACCTGTATCACAGCGGAAAAAACTTATACCACTCCAAGGTAAACTTCGGAAAAATCGTAGAGGACGCTCTAGACAACAGGAAACTCGTACGAGCAGTAGCATACGTCATCGCAACAGAAGGAGGTGAGGAAAACGCCTTTTTCGACGCCCTGACCAAAGTCGGCATAGAAACAAAGATAAAAGACCTCCAAGTCTTCGGCTCCGGAGCCAAAAAAGCAGACTGGGATGTCGGCATGGCGATAGATGCTGTGAAAGTAGCACCCAAGCTCGATGCGGTCGTTCTCGTCACCGGTGACGGAGACTTTGTACCACTCGTAGAATACCTCCAGATGAACCAAGGCTGTCAGGTAGAAGTCGTCTCTTTCGGCAAATCCACATCAGCAAAGCTGATCGAAGCCGCAGACCATTTTACCGATCTAGACATAGCACCCAACAAGTATCTTCTCCGCGGAAGGAAATAAATAGCTCGTAAGTATAACCAAAAATAGTTGCGCACATATGCAAAAGTTGTTACATTGCATGTGATTGTGTGGCACATTACAAACACATCGCCATCAGATAGGCAGGTTTGAAACATTGCTTTCAAGTCTGAAATCTGACGGCGAACTAACAAATAGGAAAACATCCTATAAATTTTATGACAAAAAAAGAATATTCGATGCAGGTGAGCGGCAAGATTCTAACAGCCGAATTCACTGATCTTGCAGACCAAGCAAACGGTTCTGTGCTTTTGCGTTATGGCAATACCGTAGTTTTGGCAACCGCCGTGATGGGAGAAAAAAAAGAAGGGGATTTTTTCCCTTTGACCGTAGACTATGAAGAACGCTTCTACGCTACCGGCAGGATCTTGGGATCACGTTTCGTCCGCAGAGAAGGACGACCCTCCACCGAAGCCATACTTTCCGGAAGAGTAGTCGACCGCACCATACGCCCACTTTTCAATCAGAAAATACGAAATGAAGTCCAAGTAGTAATCACAACAATAGCCATAGGTGACGAAGATCCAGACGTAATTTCTGTAGTAGGTGCATCGCTCGCTCTCGGTACCTCCAACATACCGTGGAATGGACCAGTTTCTGCTGTGAGATTGATCAAAAAGGATGCATGGATCATAAACCCAGATTTCAAGGAGCGCGAGGACGAAGTTTCTACACTGGAAATGATAGCATGCGGCAAGGACAGTATGATAAACATGATAGAAGTCGGTTCCAAAGAAGTTGGGGAAAGTACGATAGATGAGGCTTTGACAAAAGCTTCAGAAGAAATAGAAAAGATCCAAAAATGGCAGACGACCATAATAAAAGAAATTGGCAAAGCAAAAACAAAAGTTGAAATAGCAGAACCTACGCCAGGCACAAAGGAGCTTTTTGCGGCGGAGATATCGCCCAAACTAAAGTCCCACGTTTTTTCCAATAAACCAGGCAAAGAACATATATCAGAAATAAATAAAGTATGGACAGACAAATTCAAAGAAAAGATACCCGAAGGCGACCAAGCGATGGCCCAGGAAGTATTCGAAGAAGCTGTGAATGACCTGCTCCATAACGAAGCCATAGACAATGAAAAACGTGCCGACGGCCGCAGCATGGACGAAGTTCGTCCGCTTTTCGTAAAAGCCGGCGGGATGTCGCCTGTACTTCATGGATCGGGAATATTTTATCGCGGGGGCACACATATCCTGTCAGCTTTGACATTGGGTTCACCTGGAGATGCCCTCGTCATAGAAGGCCTGACGATGGAAGAAAACAAGAGATTCATGCATCACTACAATTTTCCGCCATTTTCTACAGGCGAGACAGGCAGAATGGGCGGTACAAACAGGAGAATGATAGGACATGGTGCTTTGGCAGAAAAGGCTCTCTTGCCAGTCATCCCTGCAAAAGATAAATTCCCATACACGATCCGACTGGTTTCCGAAGCTCTTGCCTCCAATGGCTCCACATCTATGGGGTCAGTATGTGGCTCCACACTGGCACTGATGGACGGGGGAGTGCCTATAAAAGCTCCTGTCGCAGGTATTGCATCTGGTTTAATGATGAGAAAAGGTGGAACTGGTAAATACCAATATAAGGTGCTGACAGATATACAGGGACCGGAAGATCACCATGGCGATATGGATTTCAAGGTAGCAGGAACCAGAGAGGGGATAACTGCCGTGCAAATGGACGTGAAAGTCGGCGGCATACCTCTAGATATACTCACCATAGCCCTAGAAAAGGCAAAGAAGGCGCGTTTCCAAATATTGGATCTAATAGAAAAGGAAATACCTGCACCGAGAAAAACAATTTCCCCCAATGCGCCAGAAATAATAACTATGACAATAAAACCAGACCAAATAGGTCTAGTCATAGGCACGGGTGGCAAGACGATAAATGAAATCCGAGATAATACAGGCGTGGAAGATATAAGCATCGAAGACGATGGCTCGATCTTCATAACTGGCAAGGGTGGTACGGCGGAAAAAGCCCGAGAAATAATACACGGAATGACCAGAGAATATATGCCAGGGGAAAAGTTCGATGGAGAAGTGACTCGTCTCATGGAATTTGGCGCTTTTGTAAAGATAGGACCGAACGCCGAAGGATTGGTACACGTCTCAGAATTTGCACCTTTCCGTGTCGAAAGGGTCGAAACGTATGTAAAAGAGGGCATGAAAGTGCCAGTTTCCGTAAAGGAAGTGGATGAAAAGGGCAGACTGAACCTGTCCATCAAAGCTGCAAACGCTGAGTTTTTCACAAAAAAAGAAGAAAATCCAAAGCCGCCTCGACAGGAGTTCAAAAAAAGATTTTAAAACCACAAGACCATACTTGTAAGCAAAAAAATTAATTTTTAGTTATAATGAAGGAGTAATGGACGAGAGTGAACAAAAAAAAGAAAGTGAGGAAAGGGTATATGAGTTTACCTCAGACCTGAATATTTCCGCAGTCAAAAATACGGATCCGGATGCAGAATCCTTGCCTGTACCGGAAGTACCGATCCCTACGCTAAAAAGTGAAATAAAAAAAGAAGTACCAAAACCAGAATATCCAGAAAAAATCGGCGTACCGCAATATGGTAATAGCATAGATGTCCGAAAAGAGGCCCCGACATCTGTTCCTGAGCAGAAAATATCTCCGCCGGCACATGTGTCTATCACAACACCCAAAGAAGAACCTGTCGCCAAGCGAGAACCAGACAAAGAAAAAGCCATTCGAACCCTCGAAGGCGACATTGCCGAATACATGGCGAAAAACAATATTTCTACCGCCACGATGGTAATTGCGGAAAAAGAAAAGAAGGACAAAAAAACCCCACCAGTGCCTGTAAAACCTGAACCCACAAAACCTGCAGAACCCGAGCCTGAAGACACCACCGTAGATATACCACCCATACCGGAGCAAACCAAACTCAGCGAAAAACTAAATAAGTTTCGAGAAGAAGAAGCACAGGAACTTGTGGACATAAACAAGGACTCTTTGAACATAGCCGATCTGCAACACGAACAGAGAGTAAAACCTATTCCAAAACCAGAATCAATCCCGACACCTGTACCTGAGCCTAAAGAGGTACCAGTACCTGTACCCGTACCCGAACCAATACCTAAACCCGAACCAGTGCCTGAACCTGAACACGTTGAACTGGGACACTTCCAGGCGGCAGATTCTACATGGCAGACGAAAAACACAGACCAGCCAACTGAGAAGGCCATGCCTTCGGCAATAGAATACACACAGTCGAATCTAGATGAAATGGAGTTACCCAAACAGTCCGGCAAGAAAATCTTTTTTGTCCTATTGAGCATGATATTTGTGTTGGGTGGAATAATAGTCGCCTACTATCTATATAGTATAAGCGCCTTGGCTGTGAAGGTTCCCGTAAACCTGGAGACTGAACTTGGTACTCCCATCATATCCGTAGATTCGCGAGCAACCCTGGATGTGAACGGTCTTTCCAATACGGAAATTATTTCGGCCTTGAGACAAGCAGTAAACGTCGGCAGTACACCGAATACTATTCAGGATATCGTATTAACAGAAAAGATTGCTGACACCCCGACACGTCTAACATCTACAGATATACTGAGAAAGCTGTCCATAACCGTGCCAGATACTCTAGCCCGATCTTTATCTGGACCCTGGATGGTAGGAACATACACAGATCAGAATGGTGCAAAAGATGTATTTGTGATAGCCAAGCACAGCTTCTTTCAAAATGCATTTTCTGGAATGATCTCCTGGGAAAAAACTATGATCAATGACCTCAAAGATTATCTTTTCCAATCACAAGAAGACGTCACTACGCACGGACAGTTCGTAGACGGTATAGTGGGGAACAAGGACGTCCGCGCATATATTTCTGAAAAAGGCTCTCTCGTGATCTTGTACTCACTTATTGATAATGAAAAAATCGTATTCGCTACAAAAGAGAGTACAATAAAAGAAATTATTCAAAGACTTGAAAGACAGGCCTATATAAGATAAAATTCCCACATGACTACACAGGAAATAAAAAAATTTAAAGAAATGTTACTTGCAGAAAAACAGAGCTTGGAACAGCAATTGACCGGGATAGGAAAAAAAGACTCATCAAGTGCGGGTGGCTGGGATGCCACAACAGCGAATATCGAGGTGGACGTAGCAGACGAAAATGAACTAGCAGACAAGATGGAAGAATTGGAAGAAAATTCCGAAGTAGCATCGCAACTCGAGAGTCAGCTCAGTGAAGTAAAGGAAGCTCTTACAAAAATAGAAAGCGGCAATTTTGGCCTATGTGAGATCTGCGGAGAAGAAATAGAAATGGAAAGACTAGAAGCAAACCCGAGTGCCAAAGTATCCATAAAGCACGCTCACTAACATTATTTATCTGGTGTCTTTTCTCTGTATTGAAGCGCCTCCAATATATGATTTTTATTTATTAATGAACATTGTCCTAAGTCCGCTATTGTCTGTGCAACCTTTATAATTCGATGAAAGGCTCTTCCAGAGAATTCAAATCGCTGTGCTGAAATTTTGAGGAGAGTTCTGGCTTCCGCTTCCATCATTACGCATTTTTCTATGTCCAGGGCACTCATTTCGCTATTATAGCTTTTGGGTATATTTGCGGCGGCAAAGCGCTCCACACATAGAGAACGTGCCGCTATGACCCGCCCACGTACAACGTCTGAAGATTCATTATCAATACTCGACAGAGCGAGGGTCTCATAATCTATCTTGTTCACATTTATCCAAAGGTCTATTCTGTCTAATATCGGACCAGATATTTTGCGCCGATAGTTCGATATCATAACTTCGGTACAGGTACAACCTCGGTCTTTGCCCTTGCCACATGGACATGGGTTCATAGAAGCGATAAATATACACTGAGCAGGAAATGTGACGACGCCCCGAGCTCGAGAAATCGTGATCATACGGTCTTCCAAGGGCTGTCGAAGTGCTTCTATAACCTCACGTTCAAACTCCGGAAATTCGTCCAAGAATAGTACACCACGGTGAGCGAGCGTGACTTCTCCAGGTTTTGGAAATGCCCCTCCGCCAACTATGGAAGGGTAAGAGGCCGTGTGATGCGGTGCCCGAAAAGGAGGATCTGCTATAAGGCCGGCTTCCAGAATACGCGCCGCACTGTGTATGCCAGTGACTTCTACCGACTGCTCGTATGTGAGTGGTGGCAAAAGAGAACAAAAGCTGTTGGCAAGCATGGTTTTTCCCGTTCCGGGAGGGCCACACATGAGCAGATTGTGTGCGCCTGCTGCGGCTATTTCCAAACCTCTTTTGCCAACTTCATTGCCACGAATCACACCTATATCCGTCCAAGCCTGCTTCCGAGAGTGTTTTGCTCGGTCAACATCCGAATAAGATTGGAGTGGTTTCATGTCATTTTCTCCTGATAGAATAGCTATAATCTCGGTGAGAGAGGATACCGGATATATGTCGATACCTCTGGCCAAACAAGCTTCAGGAGTGTTTTCCTTCGGTATGTATACGCTTTTGAAACCCTGATCAGCCGCTTGGCACAAAATGGGTAGAAGGCCTGACATACGTCGCACATTACCCTCGAGAGAGAGCTCGCCCAGAAAGAGTGCTCCTTCCGGATCGAATACTATTTCCTCTGCAGCAGAGAGATATGCGAGAGCCATGGCGAGGTCAAAAGCTGAGCCTTCTTTCCTGGCATCGGCAGGAGCGAGAGATATCACAACTTTTTGATTTTTTTGTTTTGGCGACTGGTAACCGCTGTTTTTTATTGCAGCTGAGATGCGGTCTTTTGCTTCTGAAACAGAACGATCACCCAACCCGACAACAGAAAAATTATTCAGACCATTTGCTATATCCACCTCCACAGTAACAATTTCGGAACGAAGACCCACGAGCTGGGCACTATATGATTTTGATATTCCCATGAGGGAATAGTATCAATACAAAATGAAATTCCAATGAATATTCAGTAAAGAAACGATAAAATTCAGATCAAAAAACGATAAAAAGGGAAATGTATTAGAAAGGATTTTTGGCTCCACGAATCTCGAAATGAACGTGCGGGCCGGTCGTGAGTCCCGTCATGCCGATATAACCGATAAGCTCTCCTTGTTTGACAGTGTCTCCGGCTGCGACGACCAGGTTGGTCTGCATATGGGCATACAAAGACTGGGTCCCATTGGGATGCGATACCACTACAAAGTTTCCGTACCCTCCATTCCATCCGCCATTGATGCGACTGATGATAACTGTTCCTGCAGCGGAGGCCCGTATCGGCGTGCCTACGGCAGCTGCAAAGTCCACACCGTTGTGTCCGTGCAATCCCTGGCTGACACGTCCGACACTGAGAGGACTAATATAGTATCCAGCATATGTGGGCAATTTTGTAACATTATCCAAAAGTTTGCCTGTCACGGTACCCTTTTTCGACGATGCGGCGACATTTTGAGGAGCACCCAACTCTGCATTTGGAATGATAATGTTTTGTCCGATAGTTATGGTAGATACAGAAAGATCGTTATAAGCGACAATATCATCCTCATCTGCTCCGTATTTCTTTGCTATTTCCGATATAGTATCTCCTCTCTTTACTATGTACATGATTCCCGAAACAGGAAGAATCACGAGGGTTTGACCGGCTTTCAGAGTAGACTTACTGGTGAGATCGTTCGCCCACAATATCGTGTTTATGGACACATGGAACATTTTGGCAATTTCTGAAACAGTGTCTCCCTCCCGGACAATATAGGTATTGATCTCCGTACTCGTCTGGTCGGATTCATTACTATTGTTCATAGCTATATCAGGAATGAGGGTATTGTTGGCTATCGGTGCCATATTTGCCGGCTTATTGGGGTTTGGGTCAAAGTTTGTTGCGGCCTGCAGCAAAACCATTGTTTGAGCATTGGAATCATTCAGAGGAGACACGATCTTGGCAGAAGCAGTGGTTCCTTCGATGATGGGTGCAAGAAAAGAAAAGAGACCTGCATAGGCGGTCCCAAAAGAAAGAAGAAGAGAAGTTATTATAATAGCAAAAATAGCAGTCCAGGAATTTGTATGCCTTGAAACAGCCTGTATTGAGTTGTGAGATTTATTTAGAAATTTCATAACGAAATTTTCCTTTCGGCAATACTTACCATATAGTTTTTTCTTCCTTGCTGTACGATACTCTGCCCAATAAATGGCCGAGATAAGCCATTTTGTAGACTGTGGTTTCGAGTTATCTACTCCAGGGTATCAGGCGCCAGGTTATTGTCAACAAAGTTGTGCACAGGTTATAAACACTGCTAAGATACGAGGATGTCTCTAAATTCCGAACAAGATCGAGCTGTACAAACTACCGATGGGCCGGTCCTCATCATCGCTGGGGCTGGGGCTGGTAAAACGCGAGTCATCACACATAGAATATTGAATCTGATAAGAAAAGGTGTGACTCCGCACAATATTCTTGCCATTACTTTTACGAACAAAGCGGCAAAAGAAATGAAAGAACGTGTCGAGTCATTATTGGAAGATGACAAAGATCTGAATCTACCTATTTCTATGCAAGAAAGACCGTTTGTGAGTACCTTCCATGCACTGGGAGTGCATATACTCCGAGAAAACTCCCGACTTATCGGTCGGACACGACATTTCACGATATATGACAGGTCAGATTCCAAACGTGCGGTGAAAGAAGCTATGGAAAGATCATCAGTAGACCCGAAAAAGTTCGACCCAGGATCAATATTAAATAAAATCTCGCTAGCAAAAGGCGAGGGTATCACAAGATTGGTCTATTTGGACCACACAAAAGATGCTTATGAAGAAATGATAGCCCAGATCTGGGAAAACTATGAAAATATTATGGAAAAAGACAAAGCTCTAGACTTCGATGACCTCCTCTTGAAAACTGCATACCTGCTAGAGAACAATGTCGACGTTCGGAGGCATTACAATACTATTTGGAAATATATTCATATAGATGAATACCAAGACACAAATAGGGTACAGTACAAAATAGCAAAATACCTAACAGGAGAGGAACATCACATATGTGTCGTGGGTGATGCCGACCAAAACATCTACAGCTGGAGAGGTGCAACCATAGAAAATATCTTGAACTTTGAAAAAGACTATCCAGAAGCGACCGTGATAGTACTCGAAAAAAACTATCGATCAACGAAAACCATACTGGATGCGGCAAATATGATCATTGAGAAGAACATTCATCGCAAGAAAAAGAAGCTATATACCGATAGTGGCATGGGGGAAAAGATATCACTCATAGTTTCATACACAGAAAACGATGAAGCAAGATCTATTGCAGATACGGCTAGAGACCTCATAACAAAAGGCGTAGCGCCGCGGGACATGGCCGTACTTTACCGGGCAAACTTCCAGTCCCGAGTATTGGAAGAAGCATTCATAAAGAAAAATGTGCCATACCAACTCCTTGGAACTCGCTTTTTCGAAAGAAAGGAAATAAAAGACGTGCTCTCCTATGTGAGGGCGGCAATGAACCACAAAGAGGGGCAAGAAGGGGATGAAAGTTGGGGTGATATTGCCAGGATCATAAACGTACCCGCTCGCGGTATAGGTAAAGTCACACTTGCAAAGATATTGTCGGGGAGGTTGGACCTCCTGCCGGACGGAATAAGGGTGAAAATCAACAACTTTTTCCATCTACTATCTGATATACGAAAAGAGATCATGGAAAAGAAACCTTCCGAAGCTATACGCTTCATCATCCGAGAGACAGGTATAGAAAACCAACTCAGGAAAGGGGACAGCGAAGACGAAGAGCGTCTACTCAACATTCAGGAACTTGTTTCTGTGGCCGCACAATATGACACAGAGACAGAAAAAACTATCGACTCCGAACAAATTTCCGGCATAGAGAAAATGTTGGAAAATGCCGCCCTAGCGACAGATCAGGATGAACTAGAGAAAAATTCTGATGCAGTGAAGCTCATGACTGTGCACTCTTCCAAAGGATTGGAATTCGATACTGTATTCATCGCCGGACTGGAACAAGAACTTTTCCCATTTCAGCACATGGACGAAAACAACTTGAGCGAAACAGAGAGTGAAGAAGAGCGTAGACTCTTCTATGTCGCCCTCACTAGAGCAAAAAAGAAAGTTTATCTGAGTTATACTATCATCCGTACGATATATGGCTCCCAGAAAGTAAACACTCCTTCAGAATTTATTGAGGATATAGCTGCCGAACTCATAGAGTCTGCTGTTCCGGAAAAGCCGAGCGGGGCAAAAGCATTATTCATAGATTTTTAACATGTCTTTATTCGCAAAAAAGTCTCTCGGTCAGCATTTTTTGAAGTCCACTCATGTTTTGGAGCAAATCATACATGCATCCGAGATAAAACCCGGTGAAACTATCCTAGAAATCGGTCCGGGTACCGGAGTATTGACCGATGCTTTGCTCAGTGCAGGAGCAAAAGTAGTCGCAGTTGAAAAGGACCAGAGAGCGCTGGAAGTATTGCATAATAAGAATGCCGAGAATATTTCACTCGGTAAAACCTGTTTTAGACTCATTGATGCTGATATTTTGGAGGTAAATCCTAATGATCTGGGACTAGAACAGTACAAATACGCCATTGTAGCCAATATCCCTTATTATATTACTGGCGCTATTTTGGAAAAATTCCTAGAAAATGAACCCCGACCTAGCCGAATGGTCCTTTTGGTACAAAGAGAAGTAGCGGAACGTATATTGGCAAGGCCTGAAAATGGTGAAAAACAAGGCAAGGAAAGCATACTTTCCATATCCATTAAAGCTTTTGGCGTACCGAAGATAGTTGCGAAGGTACCTCCGGGAGCCTTTGTACCTCCACCTACAGTAGATTCAGCTATTTTAGCTATTTCTGACATATCTGATAGACGTTTTACAAACAAAAATGTAGATATAAAGCACTTTTTCCGCATCGTACGAGCCGGATTTGCCCATAAGCGCAAATATTTGGTCAGAAACCTGGAAAGTGTGATAAAATCTGAGGAAATATTGGCTATTTGGAGAAAAAACAGCCTAGACACGAAGGTTAGGGCAGAGGATCTGCCTCTGGATATGTGGTTTTCTATAGCTTCAGGACAATAAAGGCCTAAATACTACTACCGTGGAACACGATAGGGTATCCGCTCCCATATGTCACATTTCCTAACATGCATGTCAAAGGCACAGGTAAATATTCTCCGAGTAGCCATTGACCAATATGGGGGACGACATACATTGCGTATGGTAAATTGCCATATTGCCACATAAAGAAACCTGGTCCTTTGAAAGGTAAAGGTTGCATAACTGTTAGCAAAAGCCCATGATTGCATGGCTGTGAAAAAATGATATAACCCCCAAATGGTAGACCAGCCGCCAGAGCAAGATAAGGTAAAGAAATAATCATGAGAAGAACCAAGCAAGCTGTATGAGTTTTGTGCATGTGAAAATTATATCATATAAAAAAAGTCTACTATCCCCACAAATACACGAATTAACATAGATTTCTTGCTATAATTCTCTCTAGTATGGCAAAGAACTACCCGCGTTTACAAACGGTTATTATTTTCGTAATATGCGCCACTGCTGTCGTGATTTTCGGCATGTATGTCTATGGTAAAAGATCTCAAAATTCAAACCCAAATACCGCACAAATCATAAAAGTGCAGGGGAACAAGGAAAGTACGTCGGAAAAGATCGCAGACACAAACTGGCAAAAGCAATTCTTCTCCGGAGATGCAAAAGATACGATCAAGCTAAACCAGTCTGCGAAAGTTGCCGTAAAAGAAAACAAGCAACCGACTCTTACAGATCAGATCGGACAAGATTTCTTTTCGCAGTTTTGGCAAATACACCAGTCTGGCTTGGAAGGGGATGAAAAAGTAATGAACAGTTTTTCGGAACGCTTTGCGAGCCAAGTCGCAGCTGCGGCAGTACCGGAACTATATTCAAGTTCAGACATACAGATCTCAAATGAGACGAGTGAAAGTGCGACTGTAACATACGTCAAGAAAATATTGGAAATACTGAAGAAACTCCCTGCATCCGATGCCGCCATCATTGCAAACAATGCACTGAAAGAAGGCGGCTCGGCTTCGCTATCACAGATCGACCCTATAATCACCAGTTACAGATCTACCTTGAAAAGTTTAAGAACAATACCTGTGCCTCTGACTTTTTCTTCCCCGCACCTGAACCTAGTAAACGCTGTCAGCGCCATGCTATTCAATGCAGAATCTTTGCGCAAAGTGGACGTCGACCCGGTAAAGGGGTTGGCGGCAGTGAGCATATATATCCAAGGGTTACAGTCTCTTTCTGACGCTTTGGGTGATGTTGAAAAAGGATTTGCAGCCGCTGGAATAGTATTTACAAATGCAAATCCCGCCGGCCGAAACTAAACATATGTCTTCTTTCTTTAAAAAAATCACAACAGCTACTCTAACAATAATTTTGGTTTTTAGTATTACCATTACTTCGGTCAACGCCCAAGTCATATATGTTCCTACGAACGATATGGGACCATTTGCTATCAAACGCACTACCGACACGACGATGTTGCAAGTAAAAAACTACGTATTGGACGGACTAGCTTGGTCTGTGGCAAAGATCATGTTGCAACAAGTCACGGCGAGCGTGGTGAACTGGATCAATAGTGGCTTTGAAGGAAGCCCTGCGTTCCTCACAAATCCTGGAGCATTCTTCGCAGACACCGCGGACCAGATCACGGGGGCATTCATAGCAAATACTGGCGTGCTTTCCAGGCTCTGTTCACCCTTCAGCATAGATATCCGTCTCGGCCTAGCACTCTCAGGAGGAGGATCGGACTACAGACGCTATGAATGTACTCTGAGCACAGTTATAAACAATGCCAAAAAGTCTACTGTAAATGTAAATGGCAATGTGACAGTAAACGGAAGTTCGGTCATCAATGAAAATGTATCGGCGAGCGGAGACGGGGCAAGTATAGACGGATTTATGAACGGAGATTTCAACCAAGGCGGCTGGCCGGCATTCATGGCTATGACCACACAGCCACAAAACAATATTTATGGAGCATATCTCCAGGCCAAGAGTGACCTCGACTACCAGATCGCTACGAAGCAAAACAATATTCGCCTCGACCTCCAAATGGGTAGGGGATTCATGTCATGGCAAAAATGTACGGACGTGAATATAGACGAGGCGGCAATGTTTTCTAACAATAGCAAAGATGCGGGACTGACCCAAAAAGTAGGCAAGGACGGCAAGGTAAAATATCAGGATTGTCAGACACAAACACCCGGATCCGTAATAGCAGGCTCCATAGACAAGTCTCTCGGTATTCCTCAGGACACACTCAATATCGCGGGATCTCTGGACCAAATAGTCGGTGCGCTCTTTTCTCAGCTAGTCTCAAAAGTACTATCTGGTGGCTTGCACGCATCTAGCAACTACAGCTCACAGGGCAGTGCTACCGCAGGAGTAGCAACACAGCTCCTCCAGCAACAAACAGGCGACCAACTCTCTGATTCCAGAAACAGACTGCAGAGTTCATTGACCTCATACTCTGGTACAGCACTGCAATACTCCGACCTACGCCAAAAAGCCGTGGACTCACTCAATACGGCAAAGTTGACATACCAAACAGCCATAGCTTGCTTCCAAGGCAAACTGCCTACAGGATCCATTTCAACCGGTACACAGGATGCCGACTACATGTTCCTGCAAAGTCAGATCTCAAATGCAAATGCGGCAATAGCAAAGGTGGATATAGCCATAGCACAATACACTGCAAAAGTTGCTGAAGCGTATTCCAGGACAGAAAGGATCCGCGATCTACAGAAGCAGATAGCAAATGCCATGACAACAGATGAGATCAACAAAGCATCCTCAGACTATAACACTGCTATACAGAGTGGTCTCGGTGGAGAGCTTATATCTGAAACAGATATTGCAAATGCGACTACAGATCTGGAGGCGGCAAAGTCCCAAGCTAGTCTCTTTACCCAAAATGCCATGCAGTTCCAGTCTGCTTGCAACTCATTCCGTCCAGGTACAGCGGGGCAGACGGGGTCAGGATTCCGTACAGGATTATAAAAAACATGATTTCTAGATTTATAAAACAAATACTACCGACGCTCGCTACATCTATATTGATATCGGTTGTTTTCACTCATGTGGCGAGCGCACAACTCGCCTCAGCAGTAGCGGGAGCAGTCGCGTCGACCGCTTGGGATATGTTCTGGGTTGGAGCATCAAACTTTATGCAAGCCCTCCTCATGGTGACAGCATGGCTCGTCGGGCTTACAGGTACACTATTAAACGTAGCGATATTCATAACTACAAATCTTGGTCCATTTATAAAAGATACCCCTGTTATTTATAATGTCTGGACAATCATACGAGACCTCGCAAGCATGGTGCTCATATTTGTCATTCTTTGGGCGGCCATCCAGATGATACTCAACCTGAAACAACCAAACTTTGGTAATCTTCTGAAGAATATAGTCATAATGGGAATCTTGATCAACTTTAGCTTCTTCTTTGCACAAGTGATGATAGACGCGTCGAACATAGTATCGCTACAATTCTTCAACGCTATCACCCCTGGTAAGGAATACTCGACCGGAAGCAAGCTGGGAGATTGGACCTCGAAAGCTTTCAACGACGGAGGACTATCAAATGTATTCATGGGCGCTCTCCAAGTAAATGGCTGGTACAAGAACATGGGTGTCGTCGGCGGATCGTCATCTTCGGGAACCACAGACCAGAACGCGGCACCTATTCGCATTGTCTTGGTCACATTTGCAGGTATGATCGTGATGATCTTTGCGAGTATGAGTTTCCTCGCGGCTGCGGCCGTATGTCTCTTGCGTACAGCGATGCTAATATTCCTGCTTGCATTTTCTCCTATATGGATAGCGGCATTCGCATTTCCAGAACTCAAGGAAGTAGCAAATCCCTGGTGGAAACAATTCAAAGTCCAGCTATTGTTCTTGCCGACATATTTGATACTCATGTATGTGGCGATACGTGTATTAAACGAAAGTGGCTTGAACAAACTCACAGGATCTACAGAATCCGCTTTGACTATCGCCTCGCAAGCCAATCTTTCTGCATACACTTCGCTCTTTGTAGGTTTTACTATTGTTCTGATCATGATCAACCTACCTCTCATCGGAGCACTCAGTATCGCCGGTGCGGCAGGGACAGCGACAGAGAAATGGTTCAAGGGCACACAATCTTGGCTCGGTAGAAATACTATGGGTAGATTTGCCTCCAGAGTGAATGAGAGCGATGTCGCGCGTAACTGGTATGCAAAAAACCCTCGTGCTGGCATGGTTTTGCAAAAGCAACTTTCCAAAGTCAGCTCGGCGAGCTTTGCATCTGACAAGAACAGCATACTTGGAATGAAAGACACGAAGACTGGATTTGATAAGGTAAGAAAGGATAAAGTCTCAGCTATCGATAAGTACGCAAAAGGGCTAGGCTTCGATGATGAAAGGGTAAAAACGAAGATTGCGGATGAACTTAAGACAACCGACTCTATCATTGCGACAGATAAAAAAATCCTGAGCGATAATCGAAATAAACTAAGTACAACTACCGATCCAGATGAGAGAAGAAGGATTGAAGCAACAATTACTGAATCGGAGAAGGAATTGGAGAAGCGAGTCAACGAACGAGACACTAAGGCCAAGGAACTCAAAAAGAGTTACGAATCTGAAAGGAAAGGTGAGGTTGTAAAATTCTATCAGGACCGCAGATCAACTGCAGGAAAATTTGCGAGACTGGTCACAGGCAACAAGAGATTTAAGGGTCCAAACAAATGGAATGCAAGTGTATTTGGTGCTCTAAAGAAAGACAAAGATACCGCAGCAAAACTGATCGACGCCCTAAAAGATGAAGTAAAACCAAAAGACGAAGACAAGCCGCCAAAGAAAGAGGAAAGCGCTCATGCAGAATAAAAATATGAATCAAGAAGACATACAACAACAAATAAAAGAACAGTTCCGCAGTCTGCCACCGTTACTGCAGGAAGCTATCACTGCTACAGACCTACCGATAAAGATGAAGGACCTTGCGAACAAGCACAACCTCCTATTAGACGAGGCGGGCATACTAGAAATGGAAATACTATTTGTATTGCTAGGAATGAAAAAATCTTCGGATTTTGTCAGTACACTTGCCTCAGAACTAAAACTCGACAAACATGAGGTAACAAGCATCGCACAGGATGTGAACACATTCATATTTGATGAAGTGAGAACTCACCTGAGAGAGATCGAACAAGAAACCGAGGACGAAGGTGATAAAGGCACCGCTCCGTCGTCATCTGCAACCTCAGTGAACTTCGACACACTAAAGAGAGACATGGAAGCGGTAGGGGGCATAGCTATTCATAATGAAAGCTCAGAACCAGAGGAATACACATATAATAGTATGGGCAAACCTGCCTCTACTCACGAACCCCACATAGAGCCACCGACAAATTTGCCCGGGAAAACAGAGATAGTAGGCATGACAGATGCTCATACCGAGGCTCTGCCAGATCACCTATTGGGAAAACCTGCAGTTACGCCTATTGCACACAAACCAATTATAAACCAGACTTTTCCTACATCTTCAACTCAACCTTCAGTTTCAGTACGTCCTACTCAGCCGGTGCAACCCATCCCACCTATGCCGCGAGAAGGAGGAAGCATCGGTGATCACTATCGCGAACCAGTGTAACTCCGAACATTATAAGTTATAATATGTGAGATGCGTTACCAAGTTCCTCAATTCATAGAGGTGGAAGACAAAATTTTCGGACCACTCACGCTGAAACAGTTCATTTACATTGTCGGCGGAGCCGGACTGTCATTCATCATATATGTCCTTATCGGCAATCTCCTATTGTCATTCATCCCCATGGCCATAGTCATGGGAATATCTCTCGCTTTGGCATTCTTCAAGGTATACAACCATTTCCCACTCATAACCATAGCAGAACATGCCTTCAAATATTGGTTTGGTAGCAAGCTATATATATGGAAAAAAGAAGAGAAACCCCGGGCGAAAGACGCACAGTCAGCTATCCGAGACGCAAAGAGCTACGCAGGCATAACTGTACCAAAGATTTCCGATAGCAAACTCAAGGAGCTCACTTGGAGTCTGGATATCAAAGAGAGCATGTACTCCAACCGCAACCAAAAATAAAATGGCAAACACACCCCCAAAAGCTACGCAGGATTTTGTACCTATTTCGGAAATACGTGACGGTGTAATCATCCTGAAAAACGGGGGAATGAGGTCTGTGATACTGGCATCTTCGTTGAACTTCGCGCTCAAATCTGCAGACGAGCAAAACTCCATATTGTTTCAGTTCCAAAACTTCCTAAATTCTCTCGATTTCTCCGTACAGATAGTCATACAATCAAAAAAACTCGACATAAGGCCGTACCTCGCCCTTTTGGAGTCCCGATACAAAGACCAAGCTACCGAGCTCATGAAGATTCAAGTCAGAGAATATATAGAATTTATAAAGACTTTCGTTGAAAATACCAATATCATGTCGAAGAGTTTCTTTGTCGTCATACCTTATGATCCGGCACTCCTAAACTCATCTAATAACCCCATGAGCAAGTATCTTCCCGGGAAAAATAAAGGTTCGGAAAGGCTGAGTGCCGACCAGCAATTCCAAGAATACCGATCTCAGCTCGAACAGAGAGTAGCAGTAGTAGAGCAGGGCCTGGTTCGTTGTGGCATACGCGCGGCAGAACTAGGTACAGAAGAAGTGGTAGAATTGTTTTATAAACTCTTCAATCCCGGAGAGACGGAAAAGCCTATCCAAATAACCTAATATGTCTTTTATCTCAAAAATATTCAGTAAAAAAGAAGTTTCTCCCATAGTTTCTATCATGCCGGAAGAAATATACCAGGCTGGCGTTCTCGAACTCAAAGATGTCATCGCACCCTCTGCTCTCAAGGTCAGCCCAAAGGATATAAATCTGGGAGAGAAAGTAGGCAGAACACTCTTTGTCATATCATATCCGAGATTCCTCCAAGAGAGCTGGTTTGCCCCCATCATAAACCTGGACAAAGTTTTTAATGTTTCCATCTTCATCCACCCCGTAGACACAGCAAAGATCCTCCGTCATTTTCAAAAGAAAGTTGCGGAAGTCCAGAGCCAGATCTCGAGGAGGGAAGATAAGGGACTGGTGCGTGACCCTGCTCTCGATACCGCATACCAAGACCTAGAAGCTCTCCGCGACCAACTGATGCAGGCACAAGAGCACCTTTTCGACGTGGGAGTTTACATCACACTCTTTGCCGACAATGAAAGCGAACTAGACAAACTCGAATCCGAAGTGAAATCCATACTGGAATCCAAGCTTGTCTATGTAAAACCAGCTCTTTTCCAACAGGAAAATGGCTTCAAAAGTGTGCTTCCACTAGCAGACGACCAACTCGCAGTACATTCCAAGCTCAATTCTTCACCTCTTTCCAGTCTATTTCCATTCGTCTCTTTTGACCTTACCTCGGACAAAGGTATCCTTTATGGCATAAACAGACACAATTCCTCGCTGGTACTTTTCGACCGATTCCTACTAGAAAACTACAACTCTGTCACTTTTGCAGTAGCCGGAGCCGGAAAATCCTACTGTACAAAGCTCGAAATACTCCGAACTCTCATGTTCGACACCGATGTCATAGTCATCGACCCAGAAAAGGAATACGAATACATGGCCGAAGCCACAGGAGGAAAATACTTCAACATTTCCTTGAATTCCGAGCACCATATCAACCCCTTTGACCTACCTATCCCCAGAGAAGATGAGTCGGCATCAGATGTTTTGCGATCCAATATCATAAACCTTGTCGGTTTATTCCGTATCATGCTCGGGGGACTCACTCAGGAGGAAGACGCGATCATAGACAGGGCGATCACCGAGACCTACGCTCTCAAAGACATCACTGCAGAGTCCAACTTTCAGAGTGTAGAGCCACCACTTTTGTCTGATTTTGAAATGGTACTTGCAGGAATGGAGGGGGCGAATTCTCTGGTAGAAAGACTTTCCAAATATACCAAGGGCACGTGGTCCAGTTTTATCAACAGACCATCGAATGTAGATATAAACAAAAAGTTTGTGGTATTTTCCCTGCGGGATATGGAAGACGAGCTCAAACCTGTGGCTATGTATATAGTCACGCACTATATATGGAATTCCATACGAAAAGTTCTGAAAAAGCGCCTACTAGTGATCGACGAGGCCTGGTGGATGATGAAATCCGAAGACACCGCCTCATTCTTGTTCGGCCTAGCAAAGAGAGGTCGCAAATACTTCCTGGGCCTTGCTACCATCACTCAGGATGTCGACGACTTCCTAAAGTCTCCTTACGGCCTACCTATCGTGAGCAACTCATCTATGCAAATACTGCTAAAGCAGTCACCGGCTGTCATAGATACTGTTCAGAGAACATTTAACCTTACCGATGAAGAAAAGTATTTGCTCCTAGAGTCCGACGTGGGAGAGGGTATATTCTTCGTAGGATTGAAACATGTGGCGCTCAAGATCGTGGCTTCATATACTGAAGACCAGATTATCACCACAAATCCTCAGCAAGTGATGGCTATAAGAGAGGCAAAGAAACAATTGGAAAGTGCGGGGTAGGATCCCTGAACACCATGCGGTGAAGGGACACGCTATTACTGTTATAATAGACTCGTGAAACCCGAACACCGCATAACAACAGGCGCATTTGCAATATGGCTCATCGTTGGTGGACTTTTCGATCTTCTCGGTCTTATACCATTCGTCGAGAATGTAATAGGAATAATTTTCGCTCTACTATTTGGAACATACCTATGGATAAAAGGCATGGGTGTATTTAAGGGCAAAGTTTTTATTACCGAATGTATCAGTTTAGTCGGATCTTTTATCCCTATGATACAGAGCCTTCCTCAACTGACAGCAGGCGTAGTAGCAATATTCATAATAAGTAGACTAGAAGAAAAGGTCGGTATATCAGCGACATCACTCACGAGTGGCAAGGGTATTCGAACCCCCGTAGGCAGGAATCCGCTAAACCAGGGAGGTATACGCGCACCACGTGTATAACCAAACATGCAGCTTTGTCATATTCTTGGTAAAATGAAATCAATGAAATCTAAAGTATTCTTAACTTCCACTTTTTTGCTTTTTATATTTGCTTTCACACAAGCTCAAGGAATATCTACGAATATCCAAGGCATAGATCTGACAGTCTCGAACAATAGCCCAGCCCCAGGACAGACTGTGACCATAAAAGCCGAGAGTTATGTTTCTGACCTCAATTCTTCGAATATTACCTGGAAGCTGAACAACGTGGAATATAAAAAGGGTATAGGTGTAACTTCCGTCGACATACAGGCACCGGCTCTAGGAAAAAAACTAACAGTGAGTATAGTTGCAGTCACTCCGGAAGGGAGGACGATGACAACCAGCGTGAGCCTAAGTTCCGGAAATGTTGATCTTATATTGGAATCAGACGGCTACGTGCCTCCATTTTTCCAAGGCAAGATGCCCCTCGTCTACCAGAATAACTACCGCGTGATAGCCATGCCGCACCTAGCGGATACATCGGGCAAGGAATACGATCCAGCGACACTCATATATCAATGGAGTAAGGATTCCCGTCTGGTCCAGGACCAGAGTGGTTATGGTAAACAAGTATTTTTGTGGAAAGATGAGATGGTCCCGAGACAGAGACTGATATCCGTAAAAGTATTGACCCGAGACGGCAGTGTCCAAGCAGAAAAGGTGATACCCATAGAAGCAGGGAGCCCACTCATAGTCTTTTACAAGGATGATCCATTGTACGGCACACTCTTCAATAATGCCCTGGAAAATAGCGTCAGCCTGGGAAAGAGCGGAGAAATATCGGTTCTTGCTGTTCCTTTTGGTTTCAATAAACCAGCAAATACCATGGGAGATCTCAATTTTTCCTGGCTCATAAACTCCATCAAACATGATTCTCTTTCGGCGAGTCAGTCCATAACCCTCCGAGCACCGACAGATAGTAGTGGATCTTCGAATATACAGCTCACTGTATATAACAACGAAGACATATTAGAAAAAGCAGAAAATAGAATAACTGCAACCTATGCAATACCAAATAGTAATACTTCCATTAATAGTGCAAATACCCTGAACAACAATGGCCTATAATACTCTCAAGAAAATAAAGTTTGTGATTTTTGTAGTGATTTTGATGACTTCTTTCTCGGTCATTGCCACACAACAACCTGCATACGCACAAGAGTACAAGAAATACGAACTCTTGGAGCCCTTGCCATGCATACCAGATGAAGTATTAGACTGCAACGACTCTACTACCGGAAAAAACTCCACACTAACGAGTGTGAACATGGCACAATTTTTCCAGTATGGGTTCAATCTTTTCATAGCAATTGCGGGCGTAGCCGCCGTATTCATGATGGTTTGGGGAGGATTCCTGTATATCACATCAGATTCCTGGTTCAAGAAAGACCAAGGTAAGACTTATTTCCAAAACGCGATATACGGCCTCCTCATGATTCTATGCTCATATCTGATATTACGAACTGTAAATCCAAAATTGGTTTCATTCCCGAGGACTATACCTGTAATAACCAGTACCGCAGCAACCGAAAACCCCGTCAGTCTTTTTGAACAATTAAACAAAGCTGCTACGAACTATAACGTAGAAGCTCGAAAATTTGTCGATGAAGCAAGAGAAGCTGATACAGCTCTGACCGCACTAAAAAAAGAAAAAGGGGATGTAGAAAAGCAAATATTCAATGCTGAACTGAGTAATGCTGGACTCGATTCACAGACTACATTGATATCAGAACTCAAAGTAAAACTAGCAAAGATCGATGACCAAATAAAAGAAAATGAAGCGAAGATAGTTGCTGGTGCAGCAAAAGCGACGATCACCAACGCTGGATTATCTATGACAACCAGCGGGGTCAGTAACAGTGCAACAGATGTCTATGCGACGGCACTGGAGGTATCCAGCGGTCTCAATCTAGTAGAACAGCAGAGACTTGACGCCGTTAAAAGATTAAATCAAATGCAAGCTCCGCAAGAGATAACAGCTGTCAACGAACAAGCAGTTTATGCAAAAGCGATGATAAACTTGACTGACGCACAGGCTTCAGTAAACCGATTCACTATAACCAAACCAGATAACTATGGGACTCCTTACACCACCACTGCAGATATAAAGCAATTTAAGGCAGATGTAGCATCTCGCATTACAAAAATTGAAGCTGAAGCAGCAACGATCAACAATGCCGAACTAAAACAAAAAATGTTAGCTGAAGCAAAAAAAGCAAAGGACGCATTAGAAAAGAAATTGAAAGGATATTAAATGAAAAAAACAACAACCATAATAACAGTTCTGATCCTCATCCTCGCTCTGGTCGGCGCGGCGTATTGGTATTTCATTTTTGGCTTTGGTTCTGCACCAGTGACAGCCCTACCGGGGAATCAGACGACTCCGGGAGGATTTGAGCCTATAGACCGTCCTCTACCAACCGAATCCACATTACCAGGCGATATGACGAACAGTTCTTCTACAACAACGACTACAAATGAGCCTTCACCTCTCGCAACTCTCCGCCATTTGAGCAGTGTGCCAGTGGGAGGCTTTGGTGTATTTACCAGCGCTTCGCTCCGCTCCGGTCAGGCAGGATCTACGACTATCCGCTGGGTGGATAGAGGAAGAGGAAACACATACGAGGCGTACAGCCACAAACCAGACATAAACATTCTTTCCAACACCTTGGTTCCTCGCATATACCAGAGCTGGTGGAATAACAGTCTAAACTCCTTTTTTGCGCAATATTCCAGTGCCACCAACGATACTGTCACCACTGTTGTTGCAAATATTCAGAAAACTGTCGCAAACACACCCAGGCCTCAAAATGCGTCTTCTACCAACATCTCAAATAGCTCAACCGAAACAATTACCGAAACGCCATATCAGCTCAAAGGAACGCTAGTTTCTGGAAACATTATAGACATTGCAGTATCACCAGCCAAAGATAGGGCAGTAGTAGTTACAAAAGAGAACAATCGAGCAATAGGATACCTATCCAAGTTCGATGGCACGGGACAAACCCAACTATTCAGCCTACCTCTCACAGCTATCACGGTAGACTGGCCGGAGACCAATACTATTTCGGTCGTTACAAAAGGAAGTGCCTCATATGCCGGATACTTGTACTTCATAAATACAAAAACTGGCGTTATGAAGCAAATCTTGGGCGGTATAGCAGGCCTCAGTGCGAAAGTTAGCAAAGATGCGACACGAGTATTGTATTCGAGCACCGGCAGGGGAGAGTCTGCCATAGAAACGAACATGTTGGATGTAAAAACAAGTACTGTCACAGATGTAATATTCAAAACATTAGCTGACAAGTGTACATGGTCTCCCAAAACCCTTGAACAGGTGTATTGCGCAGTACCTTCAACATTACCAAATGGTCTATATCCCGATGATTGGTACCTCGGTTTTGCCGCCTTTCGTGATAATATTTGGCTTTTAGACACAAAAACTGGCAACGGGAAACAAATAGCAAACCTACTCACTCTAGGAAATAGCCTTATAGATGCTATAAACCTGGAAATAGACAACTCTGACAACTATCTAGTATTCATGAATAAGATCGATCTCAGTTTGTGGTCACTAGATCTAGCTGCTACAAACTAGCCTTCTTTGTCGCATATTGCTTCCTAATGACGAGCTCCTGTCCCAAGGTAAACAAAGTACTCACTATCCAATAAAGAGCGATGATCGATGCCGCCTGAGGGAAACTGGCGGGAATGATCCAGTATGTGGAGGCGAACGCCAGAATAGGCAACATAAATTTCATTTGCTTGTTCATGGTAGTCGCAAAATCTGGAGCAGAAGGTGTTGCACCCTTGGTAGCTGGCACTGCCGACTTTATCTGTTTTGATGCGAGAGAGAAGTGTAATTGTACATATTGTGCGACTGCAGTCAGAATAGCCAAAATGAGGCTGGGCTGAGTCAGGTCGATGAGACCGAGAAACTGAGTTTTTACAACCGGCAAATCGATAAAAGAATATAGATATTCTGGGTGAATAGCGGGTATGATCTTGTAAAAAACAGACAGTAGGGCTAACAGGATAGGGAGTTGGATGAGTAGGAGCAATATACCAGAAAAAGGCTTTACACCCTTGGAACGGTATAACTCCATAATCTTTAGAGCTTGAGCTTGTCGATCGTTTGCGTATTCTGCTTTTATCTTATTTGCTTCCGGTTCTATCTCTTTCATTCGGATCTGCGTCAGTATAGAAGACTTCGAAAGATGGAAAAGTGCTAATTTTACGATAACTGTAAAAATAATTACAGCAACGCCCACATCGGCCCACGGTAAAAGATCCATTACTCCTACCAAGCCATTATAAAGGGGCTGGAATATAAGGGTGTGGTACATATTCAAGAACTATACACCGTTTCTACCAAAAAAACTAACTTTTTGATATTTTTGCCTTTATGAACAATTCCTGAACATCTTTGGCTATATCTGCAAGCTCTATTTCGGAAATATCTTTCTTTATGAAGAGAGCCCCCCATATTCCTGGTATTATGACAGCCATTAGCGGTCTTATCGCTGCATATATTCGGCGCCTATTACGATTCCTCACTACAGCAGTCTTTGCTATCTTTTTGGGGGCAACGGCAGATATACGTGTGTCTACCTGACCAGAAACGAATCTCAATAAAAAAAGGGTAGAGTGAGCCACCCTTCCTTTTTCCATCACTATATCAAACTGTTTTGTTGTCAGTCTTTGCGACTTTGCTAACATTTTTAGGAGACGGACACTTTCTTGCGTCCGCGAGCACGCCTTCTAGCCACTATTTTGCGGCCTCCAGGACTCTTCATCCTCATGCGAAATCCGTGCGCCTTGGCACGCTTCCTCTTGTTTGGGTGGTAAGTGAATGACATGATTGATGAAGTATTGCATGGTTTTATTTTATTGGCAAGTTTTTGCCTCCCGAGCCGGCAGTGTGCTCCTTTTGTTCCTTTTGAAATAGTTGTGCAGGGTTCGAGTAATCATAAAAGCTCACAAAAGGAACAAAAGGAGCACACTGCCGGCTCGGGAGGCACCAACTCACAACACAAAAAATGTTCTCCACAGCTTATCAACATATTTACAGCTCATCCACAAGTTCCCATATTTATAAACAGGTATATACTGTAAAAACGATGAATGATTTTTCTCAAATCTGGCAGACAGCTCTGATAGAGATGCAATCTATAGTTTCTCCTGCAAATTATTCCACCTGGGTAAAGTCTACTAGGATCATCCGTGAAGAAGAGGGTGTCATATATCTCGGCGTACCCAACGAATTTACCCGCGAATGGCTATTCAAGAAGTGTCACAACTCCATTTTGCGCATATTGAGACAACTCAATGAACATGTCCGGGCTTTGGAGTACATAGTTCTAAAGGAGGAGGAAGAAAAACAAGACCAGCTCAGGAAAAAGGCATTTATGGCCCCTACTATCTCCATGCCTTTGCAAGATTTCTACATAAACAAAGAAGATAATCTCAATCCCCGCTACACCTTCGACAACTTTATCATCGGACCCTTCAACGACTTGGCTCACGCAGCCTCTTCTATGGTGGTAAAGAGTCCTGGTCATGTCTATAACCCACTATTCATATACGGTGGAACTGGCCGTGGCAAAACACACCTCATACAGGCAGTAGGGAACAAGATCAAAAGCCTTTTTCCAAATAAAAAAGTCTTTTATTTGACTGCGGAGCGTTTCGGCTCTGAGTTTTTCGAATCCTTACAAAACAGCACGGCTCAACAATTCAAGGAAAGGTATCGCAAATACGATGTCCTCATAATGGACGATGTCCAATTCTTCTCTAGCAAAGAAAAGTTCCAAGAAGAACTGTTCCACCTATTCAATACATTCCACGATACGGCCCGCCAGTTGGTATTTTCTTCCGACAAGCACCCGAATGTCATCCCAAACCTCGAGGATCGTATACGTGGCCGCTTTGCCGCAGGGATGATCGTAGATATAGCTGAACTCGACAAGGAATCCCGCATGGCAATAGTCAAAACCAAATGTAAACCTCACAATATCACTCTTACAGAAGAAATCGTCGATTATCTGGCGACAGAAATCGAAGATAATATCCGGGAGATAGAAGGGATAGTGAATATTATTGCTCACCAAACAATGCACAAGTCGCGCGAACTCAATATAAACGAAATAAAAAACATCCTGAAAAACAACGCAAAACCAAAAAAGATGCTGTCTGTAAAGGATGTAGTAAAAACGGTTTGTGACTTTTACAATATAGAAGAGGAGAGTATATACAACAAAACCCGCAGAAAAGAAGTAGTGAAACCCCGACAAGTCGTCATGTATATACTCCGAGAAGATTTCAACATCTCTTTTCCTTCCATTGGAGACAAACTCGGGGGGAGGGATCATACTACCGTTATTCATTCCTATGAAAAAGTAAAGGAAGATATAAAAACAAACTCTGTTTTGTCGCAGGAGATACTTCAGCTCCGGACTATGTTATAACTGTGAATATCCTTGTTGATAGTTTGTGAATAAGTACCAGAAACCTGGTGATAAAATAAGTACAAAAACCCAAAAATAAAATTACCGATACTAATATACACCTTATGAACAAAACAAAATGGAATAAAAAAACCAAAAGACAAGCAAGTAAAAGGTTTATAAACTTTTCAACTTATCCACAGGACTAATAATAACTATGGAGTTTTATATAAAAAAATAACTTATTAATTATTACGAACTAACATGAAAACTGAGCTGAGATTCCAAGAGCTAAGGAAAGCGGTTGCTATGACCGAGAGGGTTGCTGGTAAGCATATGACTCTACCAGTCTTATCTTGTCTTCTTTTTGAAATAAAGAAAAACTCTTTGGTGATCAAGGCAACAAATTTGGATATCGGGGTGGAGGTACATGTTGCCGCAAAATCTGAAGCAGAAGAAACCGTGGCTGTGCCAGCAGCTGTCCTGAGCTCTTTTCTCGGCCAGATAGCAGAATATGACGGTGTGGCAAGTTTAGAAATATCCTCGGGCAATATGATAATTCAGGCGGCAAAGTCGAGGGGTGTAATAAAAACAGTTCCTCATGAGGATTTCCCCAGTATACCAGTAGTCACAGAAGGACAAGAGATCATTATGTCCGCGGATATTTTGATAAAAGGCCTCAAGGCGGTGTGGTATAGCGCCTCACTCTCTAGTGTAAAACCGGAATTATCTAGTGTGTATATGTACACTATGAATAATGAGCTTGTGTTTGTTGCTACAGATTCTTTCCGCTTGGCAGAAAAGAGAGTTCGAACTGACGAAAAGGCAAATATCAAGGAGATTCTCATACCATTTAAAAATATAGCCGATATGACGAGGATATTAGAGACATTGAAAGATAAAGCCTCAGTATATGTGAGTAAAAATATGATCTCATTTGAAGTAAAAAACAAACTGAGGGTTGTGTCTCGCGTCATAGATGGAATCTTTCCAGACTATAAACAAATAATCCCCAAGGGGTATGTGACAGAAGTGGTGGTGCTAAAGCAAGATTTGCTAAATGCCCTAAAAATATCAAATGTTTTCTCTGACAAGTTCAACCAGGTTCATTTTACTCTAGATCCGAAGGGTAAATTGTTTGAAATACAGACAAAAAACAGCGATATAGGCGAAAATAAAACAGCGATTGATGCCGCAATAACTGGAGAAAAGATTGAGATAAATTTCAATTACAAGTATATAGTAGACTGCTTCCAGTCTATAGATGCTGATAGTATGACTCTACAACTTTCCGGCATGAATAGACCAATGGTCATAAGGCCTGTTTCTGGCGATCAGAGCTTCATGTATCTGGTGATGCCAATGAATAGGTAACATAATGTTCAATATTAGCCAATTTCTAAAGAGGGCCACTGGTAAACAGGGTAGGGAGCTCTATTTCCGTAAATCCATTCAAGATCTTTTGAAAGAAAGGTTTGATCTTGAGGTGCCCTTCGAGATGATATCCTTGAAGTCTGGCACGATCTATATAAAAAATATTCCCCAATCTGCTCGAACTTCTATTTTTATAAAAAAGACAGCTATACTTCAGGAGATAAATAGAATCCAAGATATATATGTAATACTAGACGTAAGATAATAGGAATTATCCACAGTTTTATTTTGTTGCAAAATTGTCCATGCTTTGTTACAAATGAAGCACCAAATTATAAGAGATTAATTTTTGAGTTATGCCGACTAAAACTCAGTCAAAAAAAATCAATACAACTCGCCAAACAAAGCCGAGTTCTGAGAAGGAAGAGGAAGAGATTGTAATCACAAAAAAATCTAGTACGAAACCAATCGAGATAGAAGAAACCGATATTATAATAGCTGAAGTAGAAAAACCGGTTGATGATGTGGTTACCGAGGATGGTGAAGTGGAGGAAGTAGAAGAAGCAGGTCTCAATGAAGAGGACCTTGATCCGTTCGGTGACAAATGGGAACAATAAATAAACTCTGATATACTGGGGTTTCATGAGTCGTCGCCATTCTAATATAAAGGTAATAAAAGGCTTTATCCTCCTTTCTATGTCTGGAGTTTTTTTGGTGGTCGGTGGATCTGCTTTGTGGGTCGCTACACTAAAGATGCCCGACCTCAATGCTTTTGAGAATAGAAAGGTCTCTCAATCAACAAAAATTTTTGATCGTACCGGAAGTGTACTTCTCTATGACCTTAATACAGATGTAAAAAGAACCATAGTTAGTCTCGCGAGTACCTCACCTCTGGTGCAAAAGGCAACTATCGCCATCGAAGATGCGGAGTTTTATACACATATGGGCATACGGCCAACTGCCATTATCCGTGCGGTTCTCGCCGACATACTCGCTGGAGATAAGACTCAGGGCGGCTCTACCATAACTCAACAAGTAGTAAAAAACTCTCTTTTAACAAAAGACAAAACAGTCACCAGAAAAATAAAAGAGTGGGTGCTCGCCATAAAGTTGGAGAAAATAATGACCAAAAACCAGATATTGGAAACATATCTGAATGAGGTTCCTTATGGTGGCACAATATACGGTATAGAAGAAGCCAGCCAAGCCTTTTTTGGCAAGCCGGCTACAAGCTTGACCTTGGCGGAGGCGGCATATCTTGCGGCGGTGCCGCAGGCACCTACTTACTATTCACCCTATGGCACACATAGGGACGCTTTGGATGCACGCAAAAATCTGGTGCTTTCGAGAATGAAATCTCTAAATATGATAACAAAGGAAGAATATCAAGTCGCATCGGAGGAAAAAGTTCAATTCCTTTCCAAAAACAATGCCGGCATAAAGGCTCCACACTTTGTCATGATGGTTCGCGATTATTTGTCCCAAAAATACGGCGACGAGGCGGTGAATGAAGGTCTAAAAGTTATCACTACGCTCGATTTCGAAATGCAAAAGAAAGCCGAAGCTGTCGTGGATAAATTTGCACCTTCTCTCGCAACAAACTTTAATGCTAGTAATACTGCAATTGTTGCAATCGATCCCAAAACAGGGGATATATTGACCCTGGTAGGATCTAGAGATTATTTTAGCCAAGATATAGATGGCAATTATAATATTGCTCTGGCATTACGTCAGCCAGGCTCCACATTCAAACCTTTCGTCTACGCGACGGCTTTCAAACAAGGCTATACTCCAAATACAGTACTTTTCGATGTGCCGACACAGTTTTCCACACAGTGTGCCCCTGACGGAAAGCCCAACAATCCTACGGCAGATCCCAAAAAAGTTTGTTATTCTCCTCAGGAATTTGATGATTTGTATCCTGGACCCATGATCATGCGTTTTGCTCTGGCTCAGTCACGCAATATTCCTGCGGTCAAAACCCTCTATCTCTCTGGGGTGGCAGAATCTATGCAGACAGCGGAAGACCTCGGCATAACAACTCTCACTGACCCAAATCGCTACGGACTCACACTCGTTCTCGGTGGCGGTGAAGTCAGATTACTCGACTTGGTCAGTGCCTACGGTGTATTTGCGAATGATGGAGTGCGCAATACGCATCGTTCTGTGTTGGAAGTTTATGACAATGAAGGTAATGTCCTCGAAAAAGTATCAACCAATCCCAAAGAAGCCATAGAGCCGGAGATAGCCAGACAAATATCCGACATACTATCTGATACTAGTGTGCGTATGAATAGTCTCAAACCTATAGCAGAGGGTGTCGGCAGGCCCGTCGCCATAAAGACAGGTACGACGAACGATTATCGCGATGTTTGGACTGTCGGTTATACTCCGAACCTGGTAGTCGGTGCATGGGCAGGGAACAGTGACAATACTCCGATGGAGCACAACGTAGCTGGTCTCATAATATCTCCTTTGTGGGGGGCGTTCATGTCACAAGCAGTAAAGGAACTGCCAAAGGAAAATTTCAAACCGCCTCCACCAGAGACGAACGAGAGCAAGCCAAGCCTCCACGGAATATGGGAAGGAGGTGTGTCCTATTGGAAAGATAGTGTTTCGGGCAAGCTAGCCACGGAATATACGCCTCCGGAAGCAAAAAAAGAAGTTGTCTTCAATAGTGTCCATACCATTCTGCATTGGCTGGACAAGAAAAATCCCACCGGCCCAGCACCTCTGCGTCCACAAGACGATTCCCAATATGCAAACTGGGAGTTCGCTGTGAGAAAGTGGTTCGTAGAATACCAAAAACTAAACCCAAGCTTTATCGAACAGACAAAGATAGAGATACCGAAAGAGAAAGATGATGTGCATACTCCGGAAAAATCTCCAAAAGTCACCATAGTTTCACCTCCGGACAATTCCCTCATCAATCCTCAGGGTCAATTAACAGTACAACTGACTTCGACAGGAGGCTTTCCGGCGCAAAAAACTGAGGTTTATGTGAATGGAAAGTATGTGATGACAGCTACGAGCAATCCTCTCAATTTCTCCTTTATTCCTGCGGATGTGGGGAATCTGACTTCAAATAATACATTGTCAGTAATACTGTATGATAGTGTTTTGAATAAGGCACAAGCAGTCGCAAACTTTACTGTAAGTACTCAATAATTACGAGCAAGCAATGAGCAAAACTTCCTTTTTGTCGGATTTGAGAAGTTGTGCAATGTCCGGGTAATCATAAGAGCTCGCAAATCCGACAAAAAGGAAGTTTTGCTCATTGCTTGCGTGCACTACAGGTGAGTGCTACAGCGATGGCGTCGTATTCATCATCATGAGTCTTTTTTACAGGTAACTTTACCAGAAGATTCACCATCTTTGTCACTCGTGCTTTGTCGCTCGTACCATCACCGGTTATTGCCATCTTGATCTCCATGGGAGAGTATTCAAAAACCGGAATATTCTTCTTGAATGCTTCGTACATGATGATGCCACGTGCTTCCGAAACGCGCATTGCTGTTTTTTGGTTCTTGGTTATAAATAGATTTTCTATGCCGACCTTGTCGGGTGCATACAGCTCTAAAACCCGCGCTATTTCCTGACCGATACATAAAAGGCGGAAGTGAATAGCATCTTTGGGGGAAGTGCTGAAGCAGTCTGAATATAAAACCCTTTCCTTGCCGGCAGTATCCCTGTCTACGACAGCTATGCCTAGTCGATCATAACCCGGATCTATGCCGAGTATGCGGGTATGGCTCGGACGAGCGTCACTCGGCATTTGTATAGACTTCCTGGACATCATCATTTGCTTCAAGTTCCTCGACGAGTTTGGTGAGTTTTTCCACATCTGCTTCTTCGAGAGGCATGGTGGATATCGGTGCGCGACCTTCAGAAGTTTTCTCGAAGGCCCAAGAGGCACTGCCGGGGGAGGCGAGGGAGACATCGTGTCTGGCGAGAATGGCGCGTATCTCCTGTGAAGCCTTGTTTCTATTGTCGGTGAGGACATCGATCAGCATAGCTATGCCGCCTGGGCCGTATGCTTCATAAACGATATCTTCCATGACCGCACTGTTGTCTGTGGCTTTTTTGATTGCACGTTCTATGGTGTCGTTCGGCATATTTTCTTTGCGAGCCTTTTCTATGGCTGCGGCTAGTCCAGGGGAAGAGAGATTTCCGTTTGCTTTCTTTGCCTCTACAGCTATCACACGGCCGAGCTTCGTGTATATTTTACTTTTCTGCGCGTCATTTTTTGCCTTGAGGTGCTTTATTTTTGAAAATTTGTTGTGACCTGACATGGGTAAAATGTAGCGCAAAAAAGAAAACAAAGCACTATTGACGATATATTATAAAAGTGATTATTTGGAGTGTGTAATTTTTCAATGACGGACCCATTACAGCAGTTTTCCTGAACCCTTATCCCCGAGGTGATCGTAAGCTTTACTAGTGGCAGTCCTTCCGCGCGGTGTTCGTTCTAGAAGTCCCAGCTGTATCAGGTATGGTTCGTATACTTCTTCTACTGTGGCTTGTTCTTCAGAGAGTGCAGCTGCAACGGTATTCAGCCCCACAGGGCCTCCGTTGAACTTGTTTATGATCACGCGTAAGATATCGCGGTCTGCGCTCGTCAGACCTAGAGTATCTACGCCAAGCATCGTAAGAGCTTTTTCTACGACGTCCTTTGACAATATGGTCTTGTTTATCTGTGCATAGTCGCGACAGCGCTTGAGATGATAGTTCGCAGTGCGGGGTGTGAAGCGGGAGCGTATAGCTATCTCATTTACAGCGTCCTTGTCTATTTCTATACCCAATATTTTTGCAGAGCGCTCTATGATCTGGCCTATCTCGGGGTTGCTGTAAAATTCCAATTTGAAGACTCCTCCAGAAAAACGTGATCGTAGAGGTGAGGAAAGCATAGCGATGCGCGTCGTCGCCGCTATCATGGTGAAGCGCGGCAAGTCGAGCTGTATGGTGCGTGCGGAAGGACCCTTGCCGATAATGATGTCTAGAGTGCCCGACTCCATGGCGGGGTAGAGGACTTCTTCTATAGCTTTGTTGAGGCGATGGATCTCGTCTATGAACAGGATATCCCCAGGTGATAGATTCGTCAGTATCGAAGCAAGGTCGCCCACCTTGAGTATTGCCGGTCCAGAAGTTATCTTTATCTGTGCATTTGTCTCTTTTGCTATGAGGTGCGCCAAGGTCGTCTTGCCCAGACCTGGTGGTCCATAGAAGAGGAGGTGTTCGGGTGGGTGGTTGCGTTCTTTGGCCGCAGTGAGTAAGATGTGTAGGTTATCTTTGATATTCTTTTGGCCTATGTATTCCTCCCAGCGGGAAGGGCGCAGTGTCTGGTCTAGGAAACCACTCTCGGCCTCTTCTTTGATATTTGTACTTGGTGATCTTGACATTTTAGTTACGGTATGCTAGGATATAGGCGGTACAGAAATAAGCTTATAAACCTCTAAGCAACGGCCTTCCCAGGTTTGGGCATAGGACTAAGGATGTTCTGGTTTTCTTTTTTATAAAGAAGTGACTGGAACTCTCCTCGGGACTTTGCCTCGCTCTTGGCATCACGCCAGGAGATGTTGCTTAGAGATTTGTGAGCTTATTTTTTTTGAATTTATTCTTTGTGCTACTTCTTTCGCAATCCTAACTCAAGCTCTCACAAAAAAGCAATTTTTTGTGTGGATTACTTTTCATTTGACTCATTCTGTTTAGTCTTTTGTGGAAATTACACGTTCCAATTCTTCGAAAGAGGTGATTCCGGACAAGATTTTTATGATCCCGTCTTGTTTCATTGTCAGTATTCCTTGGCCACGTGTGGCTAGCCAGATCTCTCTGTCGCTAGATCCGCTCTGAACCGCGTCTTCTATCTCTTTTGTCATGAGTATCGCTTCATATATTCCTATTCGGCCTTTGTATCCGGTATGGTTGCACTTGTCACAACCAGTTTTGACCCACATTTTGGTGCGATCGGCCGGAACTAGTGACTTATCTTCTACACCATCTAGTATTGTGTCGATGTTTTTCTTTATGTCACCCTCAACAGTCACTTCTTTTTTGCAATACTTGCATAACCTTCTCACCAAGCGTTGGGCCATGGATACACGGACGGCGGACGGTACAGTCTTGTCGCTTACTCCCAGCTCAGAGAGACGGGGGAATGTGCCCGCGGCGTCATTTGTGTGAAGAGTGGAAAAGACCAAGTGTCCGGTGAGCGCGGCGTTGATAGCTATTTCTGCGGTTTCGTTGTCACGTATTTCACCGATCATCATGATGTCTGGATCCTGCCGCACAGCGGCGCGGAGACCCTCTACGAAGGTGTAGCCTTTGTCATTGACCTGCGTTTGCACTATGCCTTCTAGGTGGTATTCTATCGGGTCTTCTATGGTAATGATCTTCACATCTGGGTTGTGCACCTTTTTCAGAAAAGCATATAGTGTGGTTGTTTTTCCGGAACCGGTCGGACCGGTATTGAGGATCATGCCGTCCGGACGAGCGATCTCCTCGGTTAGGATCTTTAACAACTTAGCATTCATACCCATGTCTTCTATGGGTACACCTATGGACTTGGGATCGAGTATACGCATCACTATAGACTCGTTGTAGGCATCGGGCAGGTCGGAGACGCGTACTTCTATGTCACTGTCGCGGAGGTGAATACTGAAGCGACCGTCTTGCGAGTCTTTCTTTATGTTTAGCTTCATGCCCGATATGAGTTTGATCCTAGAGAGGAGCAGGGCATAGGTCTCATTGTCTATCCTGAATACATCTTGGAGCACTCCATCGAGACGGTATCGGAGACGAACATACTCTTGTTCTGGTTCGAGGTGGATGTCAGATGCTCCTATCGCTAGTGCGCCTGCTACCATGGTTTCGAGTATTCGCGATACTCTATAGCTCTTTTTCTCCTTGAGTGTGTTTTCCAAAATAGTGATGATCACGGGCAGACTCTTTGCCTCGTCGATTATTGCGGATATTTCTTCACTATTCACCTCGAGAGATCCGGCCTTGCTCTCATATGCATACGAGAGGTCTTTGTACATTTGCCAGGCTTTTTCTAGGCCCTGGGTAGAGGTGATATATAGTTCGGGAATATATCCTTTTGTCTTTAGTTCTGCTAGGACCTCCGCAACTGTCTCACTCTGTGGGTTGCGTGCGGCGACTTTTATCTTCTTATCTATGAGCGCAAAACCTGCCACCTGAGCATTGTGGGCTTGTTCCTCCTTTATCAATCGGAGTGCATCCGTGCTTATGGGTATGCCGGATAGGTTCACATAGTCTAGGCCGTATTTCGCCCCCAGCATCTGCACGAGCTCTTCTTCTTCCGAGCGGAGTAGTTCCTTTATTTTTTGCTTTTGTTTTTCTTCGTCAAAGATGATAGTCATGACTGTTATTATACAGGAAAAAGGTGGCTTAATAAGGGGATATTCCAGGCTCCATTTAGTGCTTGACAAACGCATACGAACTATGCTATAATAGTACCAGAACAGTAGGAATAAACCTGCTGAAACAACAAAAGAAAGACCCTTACAATGAAAGTAAATTTGATTCTCGTGGTGTTCGTGGCCGTGATCTCGACCGGGTGTACTTCCTTCAGCAAGAGGAATGTTCACAATTATGAGCCAATGAACACAACGGCGGACGTTCTCGATGCGGACGGCAAAGTCGTCGGACAGGTGCCAGGGAAACCGGTATCAGTCCTGACACATTCCGACACCTCCTATGAGGTTAACTTATTGAATCCAAGGCTCGTCAGTGCGGTGTTCGAACAGTCAGTGGCCGCCGATTATAGACCGGGCTATGGAGGTGGGTATCACTCGGGTTACTCGCATGTTTCTGGGGCCGGGTCGTATAGCTTTCAGGGAGATCATTACCCAGCTCAGTACTTCCCAGTTCAGGGCGGGACCTACTCTCCCACGCCAATGCCAGGTAATTACGGAAATCATGGCGGAGGTGGTAGGAACCGATACTAACGTTCATTCGATTGTACGTCCCATGGACCGCTTTTCCTCACGGAGAAGCGGTCTTTCTGTTATCCGATGAGTGTGTTTGGAGCGGGGGGAGAATGGTTACTTACAAGAGGTTGTACTGACAACTAAAGCGCCGTTTTGGACAGAGATATATTGTGCTGTTCCAACAGAATCAAAGAGTTCTATGCAGGAACCCTTTGTTTGTCCTGTCTTGCCTACAGTCAGCGTAGATGTTGCATTTGTAGTTGTGGCTGTGACCTGTAGGTGAGTTGCTGGCGTGGTTGTACCAATACCGACATTTCCCCCAGTCAAAAAGGACTTATTCGTAGCATCCAATTGCACAGTATATTCATTTGAATTCGTATTTTTTATTGCCAACTGATCTCTGCTGAAATAATTTATCTTTGTTGCATCGGTAGCGTGATGTACCCGTATACCTTCCTTGGATTGAACATCCTCAGTATTGGGCCAGAGCTCTAGAGTAGCTATGGGTTCACTATTCCTATTTCTCTTTCCGAGCCCTGTATGACCATCGGCATCTATATGTAGCATTACCAAACTATTTTGGTTTGACCAAATATCATCTGTACCCACATAATTTTTTGGTGCAAACTGCAGAAACACACCGTCATCTTGCATGGCAATCCAAAAAGCATTTTTTAGGCTATTATAATAACGGTGGACAGTATCTCCATAATCCATATTGTAAGAAATATTCATCTCAAAATTCCCCAGCGCTCCTATTGAACCTCTTTCTAGACGATTGTCACGTTTAAACTCGATAAAATTTGACCGAGGTCCATTGTCCAACAACACGATAGGATCTTGAATACTGGATTTTATAGTCAGCGGATATTCAGGAGATGTCGTCCCTATTGCCACCTTTCCAGAGAAAGTGCTGGTACCAGAAATATTCAATTGTCCATCCGATGATATATCGGATCCAATAGCACTCCCTGCATAAACACTGCTGACAAATAACGAGAAGATATAAATCGATATTGGTATAACTATGACAAATGAATTTACGGTTTTTTTCAAGTAATTTTGTTATTTACACGAAGTGGCGCTAACTACTAGGGCGCCATTTTGAACCGAAATATATTGTGCTGTTCCAACTGAATCAAAGAGTTCCAGACATGTTCCCTTGTTTTGGCTAGATTTGCCAAAAGTTACGGATGTAGTTGCATTTGCAGTAGGTGTTGCAACTTGGAACTGTGAAGTCGGAGAAGTGGTACCAATACCCACGTTTCCACCACTTGTTATTCTCATGCGCTCTGCTATAGAGGCGGAGCCATCCGGAGTTGTATAAAAAATGATACGTCCTGGCATGTCGCTTGTATCTCCTGCTGTGTCGACTTCGCCGTCTATGTTGAAGTCGATACTTCCTAGCGACCTATATCCCGCAAAGGCTCCGCTGTAGCCTTGTGAAGATATGGAGCCGATCAAATCTCCGTCAGCAACCACTTCAGGTACAGCTTGGTTACCTCGAGCTTTTTTGAGACGGATGCCGGCGGACGATGCTGTAGTTTTGTATGAAATTATTTGGATTTCAGAATTCGACTGGTCGTATTCCACATCCAGCTTCATTGTTGCTGTATTAGTTATTGCGGTTGAGAGGGGGTTAGCGGTTCCGATTCCTATCACACCATTCTGAGTTATGACAAAATGCGTACCTGTAGAAGATCCTACAGCAAAGGACGGACCTGTAATTGCATTTGGATTTACACTGAGAAGTGCCCAAGGCGAAGTCGTACCTATGCCTGTGGTACCCGATACTGTCAGATTGCCACCTGTCGAAATATTCGAACTTATCGTCGTCGCCGCAGAGACAATTCCCGCCATAAGCACAACCGAAAGAACCAAAAAAGATATTGTTTTCATAGGGGTATTGTCCCACACCCACACACCGCAACGCAATATGTGGACAACAACTAAACGTGCCATAGCGCCCGTTAAGGGCGAGTGACATGTGTCGACTTTGGCGAAGCGTAGCGTAGCCAAACGAAGGCACTTGGTCCTCGCCCGATAAAGGGCGCTAGCCGCGTTTTCTATGTCCTTTTTTGCCCGCTACACTTCTGAGAATTAGTGCTAATATAAATTCATGAATAACCATGTGCACACCTCCCATTCCTTAGCCGAAACCGAAACCATAGCAAAAGCATGGCTCGCCGATATCTCTACCAAATACTTAGAAAATCCCTCCGACGTCGCCGTCATAGTCGGCCTTTCCGGCCACCTAGGCACAGGCAAGACCGCTTTTGTAAAAATAATCGCTAGAGAACTGGGAATAAAAGAAGACATCACAAGTCCTACGTTTGTGATCATGAAGCTCTATGCCATCAACTCCAAGGATGTTCCTTGGAAACGTCTAGTCCACATAGATGCATACCGTTTGGAACACAAGGAAGAACTAGAAGCACTGCGTTTCGAAGATATTGTCACAGACAAGAACAATCTCATCCTAGTAGAATGGCCAGAGCAAGTAGGTCTCGAGAACTTTGGCGAAAAAGAAAGGTTGTCATTTGAAATGAAAGACAACATCTGCACAATAAAGCGGAGCAACCCAAAAATAGGGTAGAATAGGCATATCTATGCAAAAGAAAGAAAAAAAGACAAACCTTGCGAAAAAACTTGTACTTCTGGATGCACACGCTATCATTCATCGTGCTTATCATGCTCTGCCGGACTTTGCTACTTCTAGAGGTGAACCTACAGGTGCTCTATACGGCATATCAACCATGCTCATAAAGATCATCGAGGATCTAAGGCCGGAATACATAGTGGCTGCATATGACGTGAAGGGTCCTACATATCGTCACGAAGCCTACAAAGAATACAAACAGGGCAGGAAGAAAGCTGAGGATGACCTTGTAGCACAACTACAGAGGTCGCGTGATCTCTTTGCCGCTTTCAATATTCCAATATATGACAAGCAGGGTTTCGAAGCTGACGATATTTTGGGAACAATAGTTACCCAACTCAAAGACAAGAAGTTTACCGTTGATGGGGAAGATATAGATGTAGTCATAGCCTCCGGCGATATGGATACACTCCAGCTAGTATGCGGCGAACATGTGAAGGTATTCACTCTCCGTAAGGGTATCACCGATACTGTCATATATGACGAAGACTCTGTGAAAGAAAGATTCGGATTTGGCCCGGAGCTCATACCCGACTACAAAGGTCTCCGTGGCGATCCGTCCGACAATATTCCAGGTGTAAAAGGAATAGGCGAAAAAACGGCGGGAATACTTATCCAAAAGTTCGGCACGATTGAGAAGATGTATGCCGAGCTCGAGAAGGGTAAGGAAAAAGATTTTTCCGAAGCAGGGATCACACCGCGTATTATTCAAGTCCTACGAGATAACAAAGAAGAAGCAGAGTTTAGTAAAATGCTCGCAACTATACGTAGAGATGTGCCAATATCTTTTGTTTTGCCGGGGAAAGGTATCAGGGACACGATAAATGAAAAACAAGTAAAAGCTTTTTGGCATGAATTGGAATTTCGCACATTGGGCGCGCGTTTGGACAAGCTTCTCGGAAACATAAATGGAAAGCCGGTACTCTTACCTGCGGATGTGAGTGCTCCTGCTTCGGAACTAAAGATGCAGAGTGAACCTTCGACGGAAGAGTTCGAAAAGACCGCTCTTGCATTGTGGCTCGTGAATTCCAACGTCACCAACCCGGAAAAGCAGGACATATTGGATTTTGCCAACATAGACGATTTTGATACTGCTCAAAAGACTATAATGGACGAACTAGACAAGAGGAATGTCCGGCGCGTGTACGAAGAGATAGAGCTTCCGCTAATACCTATACTGCATCGCATGGAGAAGAGGGGTATCAAGATCGACAAAACATTTCTTGCAAAGCTATCCAAGGAATACCACAAGGAGCTCGCTTCTCTAGAAAAACGAATCTGGGAACATGCTGGAGTGGAATTCAATATTGCCTCACCAAAACAACTCGGTGAAATACTCTTTGATAAGTTGCAGATCGTGGTAAAGAATCAAAAGAAAACATCAGGCGGAGCACGCTCAACCAAAGAGTCCGAACTAGAAAAGATGAGGGACATGCACCCTATAGTGCCTCTCATATTCGAATATCGTGAACTGGCGAAGCTCCTCGGTACATATATTGATGCCATTCCACCACTTTTGGATGAGAATGATCGGCTGCACACACATTTTATCCAGACAGGCTCGACTACGGGTCGGATGGCCACGCAAAATCCCGGCCTGCAAAATATTCCTATCAAGACAGATCTGGGTAGAGCCATACGTAAAGCTTTTATCCATGAAGAGGGGTACAAGCTCGTCTCTCTCGACTATTCTCAAGCAGAGTTGCGTATCGCGGCATTTCTCTCGGGTGATGAAAAGTTGATAGAGATATTCCGCACCGGTCAGGATGTGCACCGCTCTGTCGCGTCGGCAGTATTCAATGTTCGGGCGGATGAAGTCACTCCAGAAATGCGTCGTCAAGCGAAAGTCATAAATTTTGGCATTCTATATGGCATGGGTGTCATGGCTCTGAAGCAAAACCTAGGTACAAGTCGTGATGAGGCGCAGAAATTTTATAATGAATACTTCCAGACATTTTCCACTCTTGCGACATATCTCGACAGGGTAAAGAGTGAGACTTTGCTAAAAGGTTACACAGATACATTCTTTGGTCGGAGGAGATATTTCGAAGGTATAAAATCCAAGATCCCATATATCCGTGCCCAAGCAGAGAGGATGGCTATAAATGCACCTATACAAGGCACTGAAGCCGATGTTGTGAAGCTTGCTATGGTGCGGGTGGATGAGTACATAAAACGCGAAAAACTAGAGGAAGTGGTGTACCCGTTGCTCCAAGTCCATGATGAGCTCGTATACGAGATACGTGATAGTGAAGCACAGAAAATATCCGAAGATATAAAGAAAATCATGGAGACTGTGCTCGATCCTAAAGATACAAGGGGTGTCGTTTTGGCCGCCGAAGCCGCTATAGGGGACAACTGGGGCGAATTAAAATAATATCCCGTATCAAAATGCTTTACGTTTTTTATGGTACAGACATAGGGACTTCGCAAAAGAAAGCCAGAACATTGGTCGCTTCTTTGCGTGCAAAAAAGCCAGACGCTAGTTATGAAGAGATATCGTCAGACAATTGGAGTGCGCAATTGCTCGAATCTCACTTGGACGGACAGGGTTTGTTTTCGAGCAAGTATATAATCTTTCTGGATAGAGTCACAGACAATGTGGAGGCAGAGAAAGAATTTATTGATTTTCTCCCAGCAATGAAAGAATCGGAAAATATTTTTATTGTCTTTGAGGGTAAACTACTCACAGATATGAAAAAGGCTGTAGCAAAGCATGCTGAAAAGGCCTTAGAAAGCGGAGAGAAGACAGATATCAAGAGTTTTAATAATTCTGAGTTTAATATTTTTTCTCTGGCAGATGCTGTGGGTAGTAGAGAAAATATGAAGGCGTGGATGATATATAGGCAAGCTATAGACCGGGGTATCGAGGCGGAGAGTATACTAGGCACACTCTTTTGGCAGGTAAAGTCCATCTTACTCGCATCGAAAGCTGATGGCATATCCGATTCCGGACTCAGCCCTTTTGTTTTTAGTAAGTCGAAAAGATACTCTGCAAACTTTCCCGGACGGGAGGCGGAGGATTTATTGGAAAAGATCGTCGTCGTGTATCACGACAGTCACCGCGGTCTCGTAGATGCGGAATATGCTATAGAGCGGATGTTGTTATCCAAATAAATAGGGGGATAACTAAAAAATGGTGCATGTTACAATATCGAAATATTAGAGGGTATTGTTATTTGTATAATAATGAAAAAATCTTTTGTATTTGGTTTCGTAGTGTTCGCATTTGCTATTGTCGCAAATGCTGCTGGGCAGAACTTTGTGACCGATCTGAAAGTAGGATCGACAGGGGCAGATGTTATCGCCCTGCAAGAGGTTCTTATCAAGAGTGGTTTCCGTATCCCTTCCATAGAATCCGGTATAGCAAGTAAGGGGAGGTTCGGTGGGGAGACAAGGAAAGCTGTTCAGCAGTATCAGACCGCGAATGGAATACCATCGACTGGTTTCGTGGGTCCTCTCACGAGAGCTTCCTTGAACGGTGGTGCGGGAATGGCGGTCATAGTCCCCTCACCAACACCAGGTAGTTCTCCTTCTGTTTTATCTCCGATGAATATCATGACACCAGGCGCCTCAGGAAGTTTGGCTCTGAGTCTCCAGTCTACACCTGCGAGTGGTACTACAGTAGACAAGGGACAGAAGGCAGAAGTTGCGCGATACAAGGTACAATCTGCTTCATCTGACATGTCGGTAAGCAATATTACGCTCGATTTCAATTCTAGACTCTGGCTTTATGCAAGCTCTATAACAGTAAAGGATGAAAATGGAAATATTGTTGCCGAGGATACGAGTCTCACTAGCAATGATTTTACCGAGATGGTCGCTGGTAGCAACTACAGACTTTCTTTGCAGGCAAGATATATTGTGTCGAAGACTTCGGTGAAGTACTTTACAGTCAGCGTCAGTGCGCATGCAAATTCAGACAGGGCGCAGGGAAGTATCTCCATCACAAGGTTCGAAGTTCGTTCCAAGGACGGTGCCAATGTTGCAGATACTCAAACAGAGAGCTCGGTCCGGTCATTTACTTATCTCGCTGGTACGAGTGGAGCGGTCGTCTTGACGGCAAATGCGTATACGCCTCCAAATATGAGGGTTACAATCTCAACTTCTGCGCCTGCAGACAATGTGGTCTTGGGTGTTGCGGACTTCAAGTCAGTGGGTAAGACTGGCAAACTCACGAAGCTCACGCTGTACATGAATACCAGCAATGACACCGCAGCAAATACTGGTGTTCGGGCTCTTTTTGGTGATGTTAAGGTTAAGGTAGGTGACAAAGTATACTCTGCGGATTCTGTCGGCTCAGTCGTTACATTCAGTAATATGAATAGTATTTTGCCTGCAGACACATTGGTACCGGTTGCTATTATGGTCAAGGTAAATACTAATACAAACAATACTTTGGATGGCATATCGGCATCTTCCACTCTGGTGGGAAGTGGTACTACTGGAGGTTCTAGCAACAATCCTGTCGTGGAAGATTCTAGTATGGTGACCATGGACATACAAGATGCAGCTTTACTGACGAGTGACATCACATTTGCCTCGGGTATCAGTACGATGGATGCTCCGACAGCGTCTCTTACTGGTCCTATAACAAACAATACCTCGACATCTGTCTCGTACGGTATGAAGGTAGGCTTCACTATATATGCTGGCGATAGCTCATTGTATGTGAGTAAAAACCCGAGCGTTGCCTTAGCAACCACATCCAGTGGTTTTGCGGACGCTACATCAGCCGGGCTTGTAGATGTGACAGCAGGTCCTGATTCTTTGGCGGGGGATACTTCTACCTACTATGTCATTCCTGCCGGTTCGTCCCGTAGATTTACCTATAATGGTTCGGCGAATGGAACATATGGTAGTGGTCTCAAAACCTTTGCTATCACTGGCGTGAATTACGGCTCATCTGTGAGTGCTCTCGCGGCAAATACAGTCATCTTCTACAACTACGGACAGTTGAAAGTAGCCCCGACGTTCTAGGGGTGATGTTAGGGTAAGAAAAAGTAAGAGAAAAACAACTCTGGTAAAAGCTGGAGTTGTTTTTTTGTGCACTAAAAAAGCGTTGGAGTTTGTGACCCCAACGCTGTGCTGTTGTACGAACTAGCGAACCTATGATCTCGGGAAGGGCCGACAGACCTCTCTCTTTATAGCCCAGAATGTGATCCTGGCCTTTTGGAGTGTTTTGTTACGGAAGGCTTCCGGAAGTTGGCCGATCTCGACGCGAAGTGGCACTTTCGAAATATGCGAAGTGGCTCTGAGCCACTCGAAGTATAGGACAGGTTTCTGGGTTTCTAGTTTGCGGACCCATTTGCGCCGGTTGTTGCGGTTACTTTGCCATTTGGTCATCTTTTTCCACCACTTGGTCCTAGAGATGACATCATTCTTACTGAAGAATACAACGCAGACTAGAAAGCAGAAGAAGCATCCCAAAAAGATCGTCACGAAGCTTTCTAGGTTCGGTAAGAGGGGAAGCAGTAGCCACACGAAATACACGAGCAGTGCGAACATACCAAGTATCATTGATAGAGCGGTCACCTCGAAACCGGTAATTGGCATTTCGACAGGCCCCTTCTCCTTGTTGTAACCCGGGTCACCATACCCGATCCATTGCCGATAGGTATTGTTTCTTCTTGGATCCCATTCGATGTTGCTAGGCTCCCATTTCCAAGCCCACAGTTTGCTAATATCAGCGAACAGGGGAAGAGGACGGTAGCCTGCCCATAGGACGGCGATCTTGGAAATAGGTAAGCAGACCGAGCACACGAGTGCTGCAACGTATTTCAGGATGTGTCCGATCAGGAACACGGGAGGCTGGAGCGTAAAAGCCCAGATCAGCCGTTTGCGGTAGGCACACTCGTCTCGGGGTAACACCTCGAACCACCGGTTTGCCCATTTCCAGATGAACTCTGAGATGGGATTATCGCTTCGTACAGCGAAGAATTCCTTTGGTACGTCGATCTCTACGATGGTGACCGCCACGATGTAATCGTTTGGATCGCAGCTGAGATTGCATTCCTCAAGCTGTTCCCAGTCGATTGCCTGACGATAGTCATTTTGGAAATTTTGCTTGAATATGGATTTTTTCCAGTCCGAGTACTGATCTGCTGAGGTCAGATTTCGAAGGGCGATGAAAGCCAATCGGTGATGCCCGGGAGAAGTGAACTGCAGAAAATCCGAGCCACGAGAGATTGAGACTATCCTCCTTTCACCGAGCCTGTCGGTATCTGGTGATTTCATTTCCCATGCGCTCTGATCGATTACCAAGAGCTCTGTCGGCTGTTTCTCGATGATTTCATCACTGAAGAACCATCGAAAGGGAATCGTTGCCGACTCCATGACTTTGCTACCACCGTTCAAGACGACCTGAAGGTCGTTTGCGACTGTCGATTCGTTCATAGTGAGCCTTTCTTCTGACAACCTAACTGAACTTGTTTTTTGTGTGAGCGTTGCCCGAAATCAGTCGGGATACGGAGCTCAAAAACGTAATGTTAAAGAGCTATTATATTTTGTAGAGTAACATTGCTATGAGATGTAGTCAATGGATCAACGGTGCGCCCAGTTGGATTCGCCCGCGTCCTCGCTCGCTACCCGCGAGCTCGTCCTGGGCACCAGCTCGAGGCCTCGCTCTGCTGAGCTCGGCATCTCTCGCTGTTCGAATCCAACCCGCGAGTGCCATTGGGCACTCGCTTGGGCGCACCTCGCTTGGCTCGAGGTGGTATAGAGATCTGATCAAGAATGCTCGGTGCGCCCAGTTGGATTCGAACCAACGACCCTCTGCTTAAAAGGCAGGTGCTCTACCGGGCTGAGCTATGGGCGCAATTATCTGGCAACGAACGAACGTATTCCACAGCATACAAGTAAAAACATGATCTAGTCAAATGAATGCATGTTCCGTGTCGCTAAAACTATAGAGGGTAATCTATAGCAAACGCTCCCGCACCCATGACGAGTAATGTAACAGCGAGGATGAAGAGTATCAAGACATAGTTCACGCCGTCTGTCAGAAATGCTTTACTCTTGATCTTTCCAATGATGCAAACTAGCAATCCTACCGCTGCGAGGCCTGCAGCCACTTGTGTCCAGAGTCCCAAGACGAGGAATACACCGATCAAACCCCCTATACTATCCAAAACTTTCTTTTTTGTATCTCCGTTCTTATTTCGTAGTCCACGATATGTCCAGAGTATCAATATTGCTCCGAGAGTAAGTCGAATGAGGAAGGGACCAAGTTGTTGATAAGACAATAGTGCTGGAAATATAGATAGCATGGTATATACGTGTTAGTTTTGATAATGTTCATCATATGATACCAAAGAAACAAGATGTCCGCCTCATACTGGACAATATAAGGAGTGTTCACAATGTTGGTTCTATATTCCGTACAGCGGAAACTGTGGGTGTGAATAAGATATACTGCATAGGCACCACACCTATTCCACTGGACCGTTTTGGTCAGGCACGCAAGGACTTCGCAAAAGTTTCATTGGGTGCCGAGAATCTTGTGGATTGGGAGTATGTAAAATCTGCGACGACTCTCATAAAAAAACTTCGCAAAGACGGGTACTATATAGTCTCAATCGAACAAGCAGAAGACTCTGTAAACTATCGCAAGGTAAAGATAAAAGCCAAAGCAGGCATCATTCTCGGCAATGAAGTGGATGGCGTATCAAGGAGCATATTGAAACTTTCGCATGTTATAGCAGAGATACCACTTTGTGGTAAAAAAGAATCACTAAATGTCTCGGTAGCCGCCGGTATTGTGCTTTATAGTTTGCTCAATCTCTGATGCACGTCACAATAGTGTGCGCTTCTCGAACCTGCGAGCACTCTTCTAATAATACCTTTGCAGCCAAGCTTGCTACATTTTTGCCCCGTCTTCCTATATGCAGAGTGTTGTTCTTGAAATCGCCCTTTTTCACCGTGGATGTTCCTGTAGTCAGACATAGAATCTCCGCCAAAGTCTATACCTCGTGCCAAGGTCTTCTTTATCGCTAAGAATAATTGTTTGAGTTTTGGGTCGGGGATGTCACTCACTTTCTCTAATGGGTGTATACCTGCGCGCCAGAGAGATTCATCGGCATATATATTTCCGATCCCTGCAATGATTTTTGGTTCCATTAGTACCTGTTTGATCTTGCCCTTGGGGCGCAGGTGTATGCGGGACAGAAAAATAGGGAAGGTAAAAGCCTCTTCTAGTGGTTCTGGACCAAGTCCTTTGAGGTGAACAGTATTTTCCATTTCTGATGCGGGGATGAAAGTAACCTTTGCAAATTTTCTGGAATCGGAAAGCGCCATGTATTTTTTGTTCGAAAAAGTCAGTACAAAATGAATATGTCTATTGAAAGGGTCCTTCAATGACTCGGGCGAGATCGGTATCCAGCGATGTTTGGATTGCTTTCCGTCGTATTCGAAAGTGCCATATAGCAGGTGGCCAGTCATTTTCATGTGAATAAGGATGATATCCGGCTGTTTCTTTGCTCCATTGCTGAGCTCTATGAGAATATTCTTTGCGCGGCGACGTACTGCCACGATCTTTTTGCCAAGAATAGCTTTTCGGAAACGAACAAAATATTCTACATCACGTATAGACTCGGAGCCTTTCCAGTATGTGCTGTCATAGTCTGACCAGGCTTCGATGATCCGAAGGCCGACCACGGTCTGGGTAAGGCCATTCACGGTCGTCTGCACTTCGGGGAGTTCGGGCATATGGCAATACTAATGAAGCTACGAGCTATAAGCAAATGCAAAGTATTGGTATAATCTATCCATGCGCTACTATTTTGCAGCTTTCTTCATCACAGTCATATTCGTACTGCCTTGGTTTGCCATGAAGTATCCTGTGGAGCTTACCAGCCTCACGGACAGCCTTGCTGTCAAGTTTGGTCAATTGGCAGCTGTCGTGTCTCACAATCCGAAGACTATAGCGGGCTTGCAGTCTACTTATAATATTGTGGTGCCAAAAGGTACGGCAAAGATACGCGTTCTGGTGGTCCCTGGACACGAGCCCGAATACGGAGGGGCAGAGTATGGTGATTTGAAAGAGAGAGATATCAATGTCGAACTCTCGCGCGAACTCATAAAGTTCCTAGAGGAAGACGGTCATTATCAAGTTTTCACAACCAGAGATGAAAAGTCTTGGCATCCGACATTCGAGCATTATTTCAACAATGACTGGGACGGCATTCATGAATGGCAAAAGGCCCACAAGAGCAGTTTTACCGAGCTGGTCAGGATCGGTCAGGTGAAGCCGGCGATTCCTTCCGTATTTCATACCGATGCGCCCGAAGATGTGGCATTGCGACTTTATGGTATAGACAAGTGGTCAAATGAAAACAGTATAGATATTATGATCCATGTTCATTTCAACGATTATCCGCGTGCAAACAAAGCTACTCCGGGGAAGTACACAGGTTTTGCGATTTACATTCCAGAAAGGACATATTTCAATAGTTCGACGACCGATGCTCTGGCACAGACAATATTTGCACGCCTGGCAAAGTACAACCCTGTCAGCAATTTTGCGGGGGAGAAAGAAGGTATTGTTCCCGACCAAGATCTCATAGCTGTCGGATCTTACAATTCTGTCGATGCCGCAAGCATGCTAATAGAATACGGATACTTATACGAGTCGCAGTATGTAAATCCCGATATACGGTCTCTGGCTCTCAAAGACTTGGCTTATCAGACATATCTCGGTCTTCAGGATTTCTTTGACCCTACGAATACTGCCCGGGCTTCGCAAGTCTATGACACACTTTTGCTGCCTCACGAATGGACATCTACCAATATGGCAAAAGGTTCTGTTTCTAGTGAGGTTTATGCTCTGCAGACAGCTCTGCTTCTCCGGGGGTTGTATCCGCCACCATCTTCTACTCTCAATGAATGTCCGCGAACGGGCAAGATGGGTCCTTGTACCGAAGAATCAGTGGTAGAATTTCAAAAAATAAAAAAGGTGACTGGTGAAAAGGGAAAAGTTGGTCCAAAGACTCGCGAATATCTCAATAAAGAGTTTGGTGCGCAGGTTATTTGAGTTTCCTTATCTCTTCTTCGGTGACGGTTGCATCGCTCCAGGGTTTTTTTGTGCCATTCGGGCCCATGATGAATGGGTCTGTGCCTTTGCCGGTGATGAGCACAGCATCGTCTTTTTTTGCCTGTTTGAGAGCTTCGTGTATAGCTAAACGGCGATCCATAATGATCGAGGGAATGTGTTTCGTAATACCTTTCGCAACATCGTTCACTATGGTTGTAGGATCTTCGTCGTAGGGATCTTCATCTGTGAGGATGATGATGTCACAATGTTCGTCTGCTATTCTGCCCATCTCGCTTCTTTTCCATGCGTCTCGGCCGCCACCGGTACCACCGAGAACACAAATATTGCGCTTATCGTGAAAAACCGCATAGAACTTTTCCAAAGAGTCGGGAGTGTGAGCATAGTCTACGACCACATCGTATTCTTGACCCATATTTATCTTTTGGATGCGTCCGGGTATGTGTCCGAAATGGGAGACGGCTTTTTGTATGACATCACTTTTTACTCCCAAGCTTTTTGCAGTAGTAGCTGCGGCTAGGACATTGTAAAGATTTATGAGACCAGAAAGAGGGGAATGCATGTTTACACCGTCAAAGGTAAAGTCTATTCCTTCGCCGTTCACTTTGTACGGCTCGGCATCTCTCACGCCATATTTTATCTTTTGTTTTGCAGAATAATCCAGGAATTTGGAAGCTTCCTTGTCGTCATTGTTTACTATGAGAGTAGTATCTTTTTTGGCAGATGTGGAGAGTGCTCGAGCCAGGGCTAGTTTCGAATTCACATAATTTCCATACGATCCGTGTGCCTCGATGTGTTCAGGAGAGAGATTTGTAAAGATGAGGGTATCGAGCTCTATCCACAAATGTCGATAGAGGAGTGACCCCTGGGAAGTCATCTCTACGATCGCTGTGTCACAGTTGGCATTCACGGCCTTGCGCAAGAACTTTTGTATGGCAAATCTTCCTGGCATGCTCATTTTATACAAGTTTGGTTCGCTCTGGTTGGCGATCTTGAAGCGGATGGTATTGGACACGGTTGTTTTATGACCGGCTTCTTCTAGGATAGCGTTTAGTATCTCGGTTACGGAGCTTTTGCCTTTTGTACCTGTTACTGCTATGACGCGGATATGCCGAGAAGGGAATCTGTAAATCAGTGCGGAGATAAAAGCGAGAAGTCTGTGATATGTCGGCTGAAGAAAAAGAAAGACTTTTTTGGGTATGAAGGGACGGATAGTTTGTGTTAGTGAGTCGATCATATATTTAACTTAGGAGCTTCAATGCGGCTTTGACCTTGGCTCCGGTATCGGAAATGTTTTTGTCTATCTTTTTTAGGGCTTCGCGGGCGTCGTCTGTCTCGTAGCCGAGAGCCTTCAAGGCTTCGATAGTATCGGAATCGCTCGACATCTCTCTCATGGATTCGGGACTCTGACTACCGGTGAAGAGTCCGAGCTTATCTTTGAGCTCGAGTACTATCTTTTCTGCGGTTTTCTTTCCTATGCCGGAGACTTTTACCAAGTGGCTGGTGGAGCCGGTGCGTACGGCGCTCGCTAGTGTCTCACTTGCGACCAGAGAGAGAATGTTGAGAGCACTTTTTGGTCCTATGCCGGAGACGGATATTAGGAGTTCGAAAAAGTCTCGGTCACTTTTCTTGGGGAAGCCGTAAAGATCTTGGGAATTTTCGCGTACCGCAAGATATGTCCAGAAAGCCGCATCTTTGTTTGTTTCTATAGAATGGAGAGTGTCATCGGTCAGCCAGACTTTGTAGCCCACACTCCCCGTGTCGACGACAGCATATCTCGGCCCTGTTTCTATGATATTTCCTCGCAAAAAAGCTATCATACTTGCATATTAACATAGTTTCGTGTTAATTTAGCACACACATATGGCAATCACTTCTTCAGCTACAAAAGCGATACGCGTGTCCAAAAGGAAGCGCGTATTTAACCTCCGCCGCAAGGCAAATATCGAAAAGCAGGTAAAGGCTTTTCGCAAGCTCGTAACCGCAAAAAACAAAGCAGAAGCGGTCAAACTAGTACCATCTATATATCAGGCTTTTGACAAGGCAGCAAAGACTGGCTATATCAAGGCCAATACTGCATCACGTATGAAGTCTCGCGTGATGGCGGCGGTCAAGAAACTAGGTTAAAATCCTGGTACTGCCCTCGTCGTTCAACGGATAGGACGCAAGATTGCGGATCTTGTAATAGAGGTTCGATTCCTCTCGGGGGCACCATAGTGAATATCGTTCTAGTTTCCATATAAATAAACAATCCCATGCAAACCCCCTCAATACACGCCATAGAAAATTTGAAAAATGAGATTACAAAAGGTGAGAGAGATCATCAAAATAAAAAACTGGAGTTAAAGAAGAAAGAAGATGAGATTTTGCGCAAAGAAAAAGAAATACAAAAAATGGAGCAAGATCTAGGAAAAGAGAGGAAAGATCTCGAAGTTATCCATGCAGAAAAAGGTGTCCTCATCAATGAGATTCACAAACTCGAACAGGAGCGGCTCACGATGATGAGAGAAATAAATGAAGCACAACAGGAGATACAAAAGGTTATAAACAATAGGGTATAGTTTCAATTATATAAAAAATGCCGAGGTGGTGAAACCTTGGCATTTCTGGTCACTGCTGTCTTTTCTGATTTTTAACGCTCCATGTGCTTTAGAACCTCTAGGTACAGATCCTCGACTATCTTTTCTTGCGCACTGCCTATCTTGGCATAGTGGTCGAGGCCGGGGGCGGAATTGATCTCCAGTACCCAATATTTATCTGGTTCAACGGAGATGTCGCCTTCGATCATTAGATCCACTCCGCAAAGACGCAACCCCATATCTCGCGTCAGGTTGATGGCAATATGGCGAAACAAGGGGTGGACTTGGTCGGTTACGTCCACCGAATCTCCTCCGGTGGAAAGATTGGCGTTATCGAGGAGGAATACTTTTTTATCCTTGTCTAGAACAGACTTGAAATCCAGGCCTTGTTGCTTGAGTTTCATGGCAATCCTTGGATCATCTGCGTGTATCTGCGTGTCTCGACTGGAGGCGACGAATAGCCTCTGTTTTGTTTTCAGAAGTTTGCTGATACTTGATCTGCCGTCGCCGACAACACTGAGAGGAATGCGCTCATATGCAGAGATTATTCTGTCATCGAGGACAACTATCCTATAGTCCTTTCCTGACACTGGTTTTTGCACGAGTACGATCCTGTCCTTTTTGAAGATCCCTCGCACAGCCAGGTAGAACTCGTGTTTATTGTGGACCTTGGTCACACCGACGCCTTGACTGCCGCTGTTGGGTTTTACGATTACAGGGAATCCGATCTTCTGCGCATAGTGATATGCGGCGTGTATGTTGCGACGCGGAGTGCGAATAGCCTTTGCCCAGGTATCCGAGAAAAAGGTCTTACTTCCTGGGACGACAGGGTACCCCATTTTTTTCATGAAGAAATTGGAGTAGTCTTTATCCCGTGCGATTTCCGAACTGCCCATCGGATTGATATCCAAGGTGTTGTATCGGAAATACGATTTCCGGCCACTCTCGTAGGTTATCTGGCCGATGATCTGCCATACCGGCTCCAGCATGACGCTGGCGCCTATTCTGGGCGCAATTTTCTCTAGGATGCGTCCAAGTATCAGTGATTCTTTCTTTTTTTTCATATTGACTCCGTGCGGTTATCTGTACCAAAAGTATAGTATTAATAGCACTTTGTCAAAGATTGTTCAAGCCTCTCTGCTATGTACACGTTGTGCTTCCGGGTATAAAGTGTTTGGTAAATGAAAAAAACACCTTTTAATAGATACTATAAATCCGTCGAGTACTTGGAAAGCCTTTCAAACTTGCCAATTCAAGGAGATTACATGATAGATCGCAGTCATGCCGATTTGTACCTGCAGAGAATGAGGTACTTTTTGAACCTGATAGGAGATCCCGACAAGGATTTTCGCTATATTCATATTGCTGGTACATCGGGAAAGGGTACGGTGACAAATATGTTGCATGAAATATTATATGCGGCAGGCAAGAAAGTTGGTTCCTTCACATCCCCATACGTTGTAACATCGATAGAAAAGATCAAAGTTGGACAGTATTATATTTCGCCGAATGAATTTTCCGATATTGTTGACTATCTGAAACCATTTATCGATAAGGCGTATGTATCTGGTTTATACGGCAGGCCGTCTTATTTCGAGATTTTTTTTGCGATAGCTCTTCTTTATTTCAAAAAAATGAAATGCGAATGGGTCGTATTGGAGGTGGGTCTGGGTGGCCGTTTCGATGCGACAAATGTAATAACTACCCCCTTAGTTACAGCGATTACAAATATTGATTTTGATCACACGGAAATTCTAGGAAAGACTCTTACCAAGATCGCTTATGACAAGGCCGGAATAATAAAGAAAGGCTCGGTCTTTTTCACTACCGAAAAAAGAAAAAATATTTTGCGGATATTTGTTCAGATTTGCTTAGAAAAGAAAGTGAGCATTAGCATATTACCGAAGCAGTCTGAATATCATGAATCAAATAAATCACTAGCAACTGCAATTGCCCGGCATATTTCTATAAAAGAAGAACATATTTCTAAAGGTCTAAATCATTCTCGTATGATGTGTAGGTTTGAAACAGTTCAGAATAATCCCACGGTTATACTAGATGGCGCTCATAATAGAGCCAAAATCAGTTCAACCGTTGCAAATCTGGAACGGCTGAAGTTCGAAAAGGTTATACTTATTATCGGAATTGCCAATAATAAAGATCACATTTCCATTCTTGCCCAGATCATTCCAAAAGTGGATATTATTATTTTTACGCGATTTAGTAATCGCGATAGAAAGTGCGCTCATCCCAAAGAACTGATGGAAAAGTCAAAAAAGTTCTATAAACGTACGTCAAAATCCCAGGTATTTTTGGATGCCAATGACGCCATGGACCATGCGCTCGGCTGTGCAGGGAAGAAAGATGTGATCTTGGTTGCCGGTTCCTTTTTCCTGGCTGGAGAGCTGCGGAAAAGGTGGCATCCCGAAGAAGAAATTTTGTCCAGCCGGCAAGCTTTTTTCAAAAAAGAGCTATAATATGGCGAATATGGCAAATATAAAAAAGATATCTGTTATTGGAGTATTTCTATTTATTACGTTCGCAGGCACTTGCACGTATGCTCAGACCCAAAACTTGGCAGTCGAAGCTTTGACTTCATACAATTCAACCATAACAGTAAATGTTGATAACTCTGTCGATGTTTCAGATGAGATAACATATGTTACGGGGTCGCAGGAACGCCATGGAATATATAAAGATATTTATCCATATTCTTCTTCTGGTAGAAAGATGAACATAGAGAACATAAGTGTGACCGATCCAAATGGCACGACATATCCATATAATGTTACAAATTCTGGAGGAAATGTACGTGTCAGGATAGGTGATCCGGATACGACATTTCAAGGGGAGAAAAAGTATTTCTTACGTTACAGAGCTACAGGCGCTGTGGCACAGCTCGAAGATATAGATGAGATCTATTGGAACGCTACTGGCAATGAATGGAACATACCCATATATTTTGCCACAGCGAGAGTGGTCCTGCCGGCAGGATCCAGTGTAGAGCAGACAGCGTGTTACTACGGTACGAGGGGGAGTACTACCAGGTGTGATGTAAAAGAAGAAAATGGCGGATATGTATTTTCTGTTGGGCGGGCACTGTCAGCAAACGAAGGCATGACTGTAGCGATTGGATTTCCAAAGGGGGTAGTTACTCCGTACACTGTGAGCGAAGAAGCGGCGAGCTTTTTGCAAAAATATTTGGCATGGATCATAGGGATTCTCCTACCTATACTTACAGCTGTATTTTCTTATATTTACTGGAGCAAGAAAGGTCGCGATCCCAAGGGTACAGGAATAATAGTTCCAGAATACGATGTGCCTGACATGCTCACACCAATGGAAGTGAAAGGTATAGTTTCGGAAAACATAATGGGTACGGATATTTCTGCGGAGATCATATACCTTGCGACTATGGGTTATGTAAAGATTACGGAGACGGAGAGTAAGGTCCTCGGTTTATTCAAGAAGAAGGATTATGAGCTTACAAAACTCAAGGACTTCGGCAGTATTCCAAATGAGGCAGATACTCTTTTGCTCGGTGCAATATTCTCGGACGGCAAGACCACAGTCAAACTTTCTGACCTGAAAAATTCTTTTTACACAAATATTCCTCCGATAACAAAGACTGCGGCGAAGTCTCTACTCACGAAAGGCTACTATAGCAACTTGGGCAGGATGCATGGTGGTGGAAGTTTACTACCGCTTATAATAGCCTTAGCTATGTTTATCGGGTTATTTGGCAGTATTGTGAGCGGTGTATTAACATCAGGTGAAAATATGTTGCCGGCGGTTATCGGTGCTGTCCTGTCAGCTATTATCGCGAGCGTATTTTATCATTTGAGTCCTGCAAAGACGGAAAAGGGAGTCGCGACAAAGGAGTACATTCTAGGTCTCAAGGACTATCTCCGTATAGCCGAGAAAGATAGGCTGGAATTCCACAATGCTCCAGACAAAAAACCGGAAATATTTGAGAAACTTTTGCCTTACGCTATGATACTCGGTGTCGCAGATATCTGGGCAAAGGAGTTCGAGGGTATGTATCTCGCTCCACCTTCCTGGTATAGTGGCTCGTCAAATACTGCATTCAATGCAGTAGTGTTCAGTCACGCTATGTTAGACTTTAGCGCTTTTGCAAATACAAATATGGCGACTGCACCAGGTGGCAGTAGTGGCGGAGGATCTTCCGGTGGTGGAGGTGGTGGTGGCGGGGGAGGAGGTTGGTAAACTAAAAGCCTAGTCTTTCTAGCAGATGTTTGAAGATAGATTCGTGGTGTTCGGTTTCGGAAATATATTTCAAAAGTATTTCACGGACTTCTTCTGGGTCGGCTTCTTCTATATATATGACCATGAGGGGCATGAATGTTTTGTGTGATTTGAGGAGGAGTTTGGGAGGGAAATGGTCGTGAGGTATGGAAAAAGAATCTAGTGTGAGGAAGGGGTAGAGAGTATCTCCTATGACAATACCGCGATCATTGATCTCGTAGATCTCTTCTTTTGGGGGGTTTGCGGCATGGAGGACGAGGGCACTCGTGGCAACGATGACGAATATGCCGGGAATTATCTGTCCGAATATGAAGCATACGACTGTGATAGTGAGACTAACGATCCCGACTCCCCAGTACCAGTCGGGGTTCTTGGTGAGGTGAAGGTGTTCGGGTGCTTTCCAGGAGATGAGTGCTTGAGTAGCCATGTGAGTATTTTATCATTTGTTGGAGCAGTTGTCTGTGCACAACGAACCAAGTGGGCATTCTTGTTTTTCGATTCCTGCGGAACTCGGCACCACGAAATTGCAAGACATTTTGACGTTCAGTCATCAGCAACCGACGTCAAAATGTCTTGTAATTTCGGGTACCTCAGACAGGTCCTCGGAATCAAAAAAACAAGAATGCCCACTTGGTTCATATTGCAAATCAATGATTTTTTCATTATCATGGCTCACATGGATGGGTGGCTGAGTGGTTTAAGGCACCGGTCTTGAAAACCGGCGTCCCTTCATTGGGACCGTGAGTTCAAATCTCACCCCATCCGCATCGTATTCAAATCACTTTTTTGGGTGTCAAAGCGAGGACCTGATACTGATTTTTGAACAGGTATTGAGCCACGCTTTTGTTTTTGACTGAAGCGTTCGAAAGTAACTTTTTCAGCATATTTCGTTTTTCTTGTTTATCCACGAGTAAATATTTTTCCGCGGCTCTACTACCTTCTAGAAATACATTCTTGATCTGTTCGAGAGTAACTTCAGAGACGCCACCTTTTGCCTGAATTTCCTTGATCTGGTTGTTGAGCGTAGCTCTTTGATTCTCGATCTCTAGCTTTTTCTGCTTGTAAATAACCTCGGTAATGAGTTGAGATACATATCCATCAACGAGACGGGATTCTTTGTCTGCAAGGGCGTTTAATTCGTTTGAGAGGGATTCCAGTGATGAATGGACGTAGTTATTTTTGTCTGCATTTCTGGCTTTGTAGGCTTCATAGCTAATTTCAATAATTTCTTCGTCAAATTTAAGGTCGAGAAACATTTTTGAGAGAAGTTGGTCAACATCAGTATTTTTCAGATAGGTTTTGTGTTCATCACAATTGCCTTTACCATTGGTGCAGTGGTAATAGATGAAGCCTTTTTGAGTTTCAGCAGTTAACATACATCCACACGAGGCGCAGGTTAAGAATCCACGAGCGGAATAGAAATGCTTTTGAGGTTTCGGGCTACTTTTACGATTAAGAATCTCCTGGACTTGATCAAATAGGGCTTGAGAGATGATCGGCCTGTGCTTGCCCGGATACAGCTTACCGTCTTTTTCCATGAGGCCGACGTAAAATTTGTTTTGAAGGAAGCGGTGGATCTGGCACTTTTTCAATCTGAAACCACCTTTGGTTCTCAAGCCCTCTTGGTAGAGAATATCCTCAACTTGTTTGAGTGTATAAGCTCCCGTTGAATACAATTCAAAGATTCGTTTAACATATGGCGATCTTTTCGTATCGATCTTAATAGTTTTGTCAGCTTTGTCATTTTTGTAACCGAATGGAGCATAGTTTGGCCACTGGCCATTTTCAAGTTTGGTCCGGATGCCTCGCTTCACATTGGTACTCAAATCCCGGATGTATTGATTAGCCATGCCGAAGTTAACAGCAAGCAGAAGAACGTTGTCAGTCGGTAAATGAGTCGTTTCGTAAGTCCGAATTTCTTTAATGACGCCTTTTTGCAAGAGATCAATGACCTTGCCGCCATCAATGAAGTTGCGAGCAAGACGATCTAGCTTCCAGCAGATGATAGCGTCAGCCTTGCCGGAGGTGATGAGCTTCAGAACTTGGTTAAATACCGGACGACCTTCAGCTTTGGCGGACTTACTTTCCTTAAATGTGCCGGTGACTTCAAGATTATTGTTCTTGGCAATAGCCATAAGCTCCTTTTCTTGTGATTCAAGAGAAAGGACTTGGCGGTCTTCGGATTCAGTGGATTTTCGACAGTAGAGGATGTATTTCATGGTGAGAATTTTACGCTTTGTTTTAGATTAAGCAAACGGTTGATAAATTGGTGATAACTTTTGGATGTTTTTGGTACATTTTCTGTTATTACTTTCTTCTGATATGACTGTATAGATAAACCAAGGGGACATAGAATCAGTAGAGACCTTTACGATCTAGCCAGTCCTCATAAGTCTCTGGGAATTGGATATCTTGAGTCTTTGGAACATCCGGCGTCATGCGCCCGCCCCGCCGCTCGCGCGAATCGGGGACGGGCGCATAGTCCGCCAGTTGATACGGAAACAGATCAATCCCATGTTTTCCCAATTCTTCTTTCATTTTGTCGCTGTTAATGATGTGTAATGAGTAATTCTTGCTGTAATATTTTTTGAATTTGTTTCTCTTCTTGCCTTTGGCTCTAGCTCGCTCTCCCCATTGTCTCTTTTGCGATTGATCGTACCGGCGTGCTATTCGTAAGCTCTTTTTCAATCTGTAGATATCTTCACGCTTGCCATATATTTTCATTTTCTTTTCAACCAGTAATCCCTTTGATGATCCCCAGAATCGACCGACCTTTTCATATTCCGGAGGCACTGACTTTTGGCGAGCTTTTTCCATGTAGGTGGTGAGGTAGTAACCGATGGAATCTTTGGCACGAATAGCTCTGACTTCAGTTCCGGCTTTCAAATGCTTTTCATCTCCTGATTCAACTATCCGATACCAAGATTTTGCTACGTCCTGATGTGGAATTTCTTTGTCCACGAGAATATGAAAATGCGGTGCGCCTCTTTCTTGGAACTCCAAGACCCAGATATATTTGTAACCGTGGTATGTGAGCCACAGCAGGAATTTATGTAGGTGTGCTTTAACGGTTGCACCGTTCATGGGATAGTCCAATGGGTAGGTTAGAGTGACCATAACCTTCATCAGATGCCCGGTATTACGCATGAAGAATTTACAGCGACGACTGGCTCCGAATGAATATTTTTTGATGACACCGCGTTTACCGCTTTTCTTTTCAATGTGGCGTGGCACTTGGTATGAATCAGAGACTTTCAAATCCTTGTCATAGACTTTTACCGAGAGAGCCGATAGGTAGTTGTAATCTTGCTTTTCCCAGTCCCACCGGCTAATTCTGATATCGGTAGGAGCTACCGGCTCCAGCTCACCGCTTTTATGCACCAGAAAATGAGTTGTGTCGTTTCCGGTACTCATTTGATTTTGGCAAACTCAATGAACGACTCATACAGATCAGCTAGGGAGTTTAGATACTCCTCGGCTTGTTCCGGTGTAAGCGAAACACCCCGCTTTTTGTAGTAAGCGGTGATGCGGTCTATTAAGTTTTGGCTGTATACACTAGAGTCATTCATACCCTTTTGGGGTACAAAAAACAGCTACGAAAGGAAACGCAAATAACCCAATTGTTATAAGGGTTAGTAGATTTCTTTTCTAGCTGGAATCAAGTGTCGAAACGAGCCTGTTACAGGTCTAGGCACCAATAGTGACTGGTGCGCGATTACGAATTTCGGAAAGCTTTCTGTACCTGTTGAAATTGTATACCTTGGAAAAAAGAAAGCAAAGTCAGACAGTGGATAGTGGCGCCACCCGCTCCACAATCTTTTCCGGCTAGGTGATACATGGTCGCGCAATACCCATATAGGCTAAAGAATATTGACGAAGCAGTCGATGTTCACTTCCTATAAGAGACTACACTAGCCCGCCTTACGCATAACCGTACTGCTTCGCGCTTTCCCACCGTCTGTAACGCACAGACAGTGGGGCGCTACGCAGTACCGATATGCTTCAGGCGGAATATGGTTCCATGAGTAGGAAGTGAACATCCACTGCTTCTAGTGCCCGCGACCATGAATCACCTAATCTCCAAAGATAGTCGAGCGGGGGCGAATGACGACCGTGGTTAACAAGGTGGCTCAACAAAGCCATACTGCGACACATAATTGACGGAATCGTAAAAGTATTGACAAATACAGTCAATAATGCTATACTTATAGCAGATAGAACGTTGATTTATACGGCTTTAAATAGGTGTGCCAAAACAATACACCAGTACAGAAAGACAGATTATGGAATACTCATTTGACACCATGCACGCAATCGAAGTGATTGTGGTAACCCTGTTCTTCGTCATGATCATCGGACTCCCGGTCTACTTCATCTGCAAGATGTGTGACACTGCTGAGCGAGCTATCAAGAAGCTCGACTCGCCAAAAGCGAACAGTGTCATTAAAGGTTTGGTCGCTCTCGGTGGTGGCTACTGGGCTCTTAAACAAGCTCATACAGCCAAAACCGAGAAAGAGCGGACTTTCTACATGTCACTCGCAGAAGAAGCTCAGGAACTTGCCCATGAGGCAAATACTGAACTTGAAGGAAAACAGTCGGAAAAGTTTTATGACAGTCCCGACTGGTGGAAGAAAGGTGATGATAACGATCAAGAACCTCCGTCGAATCCTCGATGGAAAAACTGAACTTTAATGGTGGTTAAACCACTCGGTCAGAGAGACCGGAGCGAAAGCTCTTAATGTCCTCACGGATTTCCCCCGCGGTCAGCAATGATCGCGGGTTTCTGTTTATACATATGCTAGACTTAAAGCTACTCGGACATCGTCCCAAGCTCCCCGCATCGTATTCAGATCACTGTTTTTAGGTGCCAAAGCGAGCACCTGATAAGGAAATAATGATGTTTGACTTCGTATAATCTATGTTAGAATCTATGAACAGACCTAAAAAAAGTCTTTGAAAAATAACTGCAATCAAATGAATGATATGAGCACAAAAAAAATAAATACTTCAGTTCTTCCTGGTTTTATGGAACTGTTACCACCTCAACAAATGGCCTTCAATCGCATGAAAAGTGTGATTATAGACACCTTTGAGCAATTTGGTTTTCTACCTCTGGACACACCCGTCATAGAGCGAGCAGAAGTATTACTTGCCAAGGCTGGTGGTGAGACGGAACGTCAGATCTACCAGTTCACGAAAGGGGACACAAGTCTGGCTTTACGATTCGACCTCACGGTGCCGCTTGCGCGATACGTGAGCGAGCACGCTCGGGAAATAACATTTCCATTTAGGAGATATCACGTCGGCAAGGTTTATCGCGGGGAAAGCCCTCAAAAAGGGCGATTCCGTGAATTCTACCAGTGCGATATCGACATTATCGGTCGGGAGAAACTCTCTCTCGTCAACGATGCGGAGATACCCAGCGTTATTTATAAAGTCTTCAAACGTCTCGACATCGGACAGTTCGTGATCAGGATCAGCAATCGCAAGATTCTGAAGGGCCTTCTCGAAGGGTTAAATATATCAACTGACAAATCTGTCGAGGTGATGCGGATCATAGACAAGATCGACAAAGTCGGTAAAGGGTCTGTGGAGAAGATGATGGTTGATCTCGGGATCGAGAACGACACGATAACGAAGATTTTTCATTTCCTGGATATTTCCGGGAATACAGATGAGATCATAAGGGCACTGGAGGCTATGGATATTCAAAATGTTCAATACCGCCAGGGAGTGGACGAGTTGTCCCAAGTTGTAACGAATGTCGGAAAGCTCGGCATTCCAGTCAGTAACTACGCGATCGATCTTTCGATTGCTCGCGGGCTGGATTATTATACGGGGACGGTCTATGAGACTGTTCTCTCTGAATATCCCGAAATCGGCTCTGTCTGTTCCGGTGGACGTTATGACAATCTAGCTGAAATGTACACCGAACAAAAATTGCCCGGCGTGGGCATCTCGATCGGATTGACAAGGCTGTTTTACCAGCTGAGCGAAGCCGGGCTCATCAAGACGGACTCATCGACGCCGACCAAGGTGCTCGTGGTTCCGTTCGTGTCCGACTTATCACAACCTCTTTCTATAGCTACTAGGCTCCGAGAGGCGGGAATCGCAACTGAGGTCTATCTTGAAGAGGATCGGATGAAGAACAAACTCGCTTATGCTGACAAATTGGGCATACCGTTTGTTGTGATCATCGGTGAGGATGAGATAGAGAAGGGTGAATTTTCAGTCAAAAACATGAGGAATGGAAAACAAACGCAGGTCAAGGCGGATGAATTGCTCGCTTATATAGAAAGTGAAGGTAGCAAGTGAAAACATCGTTAACAATACTATAAGATATGATATCCTCTAGCCACAATCTCAAACCAAATGATCGAGGCAATCCAGGAATACGTGAAAGAATACGAAAGACCAAAGAGGAAGGCGATCTCGAGCCGGTTTCCAATATTGGTCGGACCAGCTGTATTTACAAAAAGACTGCTGAGAGGAGCAAGGAATAAGATCACGCTCACAAAATTTTCACGAGCAAAATATCTCAGTTCGGTCGTTGCTCGGCACTCTAGTCTGCTCTATCGAAAGCTAGGGGACAGTGATGCAGATCTACAAATAAATAAGGTAACAAATCTGAAGCTTGTCGTACCATTACTAGATGGTCTGGTCATCCCACCGGGTCAGACCTTTTCGCTATGGAACGTCATTGGTCGTATAAGCAAGAAAAGAGGCTTTGTCGACGGGATGCTACTGTCCAATGGTAAAGTGTCAAAAGGCGTGGGCGGTGGTCTGTGCCAACTCTCAAATTTTTTATTTTGGATCATGTTGCATGCGGATGTTGAGATAGTTGAGAGACACCATCATTCTATGGACGTCTTTCCAGATTCCGGTAGGACTTTGCCTTTTGGGAGTGGTGCGACGATCTTTGACAATTATCTCGATCTAAAGATAAAAAATATTTCATCTAGCCCTATTCAGATAAAATTGTGGCTTACAGACATATGTCTCAAGGGGCAAATACTTTCAAACAGACCGTCAGAAAAGAAATTTCACATTGTCGAGAAAAATCATTGCTTCATAAATAGAGGTGGAAAGTATTTCAGATACAACGAACTTTATAGGGAAACATATCGAAATGGTGCAAAGATTGATGAGCAGAAAATCTTTGTAAACTTTGTCCCCGTTTTATATCCTATAACGGAAGAGTATATCGATAATCAGCATTATCAACTGATAAAATTATAGTTTTCTATTTTGACTGCCGGAAATTATTTAAGGTGTAATCGATAAGAGTTTCGCTATCGGTTTTTCCATCCTGTGATCTTAGGACTATGGTGACTACAGGTCTCTTTGTATTTCCGACTGGAAACTCAAATACCGAGAGATTTGATTCGGCCGCAGCAGTCGTCTTACCATTTTTTCCGCCTAAAAAATATTCATTGTCAGTAAAGTCGTTGAAGTTACTCATATCAGAAAATCCACTGCTACCATAAGCGCTGTCCTTGAGCTTGCCTGCGGTAATATTGAAGATAAAACTACGATTGTTGTAAATGTATTTTGCTAGCATGAACAGGTCCTCGGCTGTTCCGACATTGTTTTCTGAGGCTCCAGAAGGATCGGCAAAATGACTATGAGTCATGCCTATGGAAACTGCCTTGTCATTCATACGTTTTATAAAGTTATCTCGTCCATAGTGTCGAGCAATAGTTTCTGCCGCCTCATTGGAGGATTCCATAAGCAAAGGGAAGAGTAGCTGATAGATCGTGTACTCTTGTCCGGGCTTCAATCTAGGTTTCGATGTATAGACGACTGCGGATTTTGGTACGGTCGCAACACTATCGAGATTGATGTATTCGGTTGTGACTAGTGCGGTGATTAATTTTGTAATAGAGGCTATAGGAACTGTATTTGTAGAGTTATGACTTACGAATACGTGGTTGTTTTGGAGATCGGCAGAGAGATAAAACGGGGCAGACAGTGTGGGGATACTGTCCACATATGTGAAGTTGTCGGGGGAGAATTTTTGTTCAAAGACGAGAATGGGTGTTCCAACATCGATAGCATTGAAGACTCTTTCTGCATCTTCTGTAGAAAGGCGGATGCAACCTCCTGTATAGGCATTCGAAGTGAGAGTACCGTCCGGATAGTATGTCCGGCCATGAATGTAAAAGTTTCCTTGAAAGTTCATACTCCATGGCATCCAGACATGTCCCATGCCTGAAAAGTGAGTTTTTTCTTTGCTACTGATCTTGTATAGACCGGCTGGAGTCTCCCACCATGAGCCGGGTCTTCCTTTTGTAATTATGGGTACTTCTAGGTAGAGATTACCGCTTTTGTACACCCGGATCTTCATGGCAGATAAGTCGGCTTCGAGGAAATTTGCCTTACTATTTATGAATTGGAGTTTGACCTTGCCAAAGAAATCGGGATTGGATAAACCTGGCTGTTCTCCAAATGTGAATTGGGATTGTTGCGTAGGCGGATTCGAGGGTAGGTTGATCGTGTAATTCAGAGTTTTGTTTCCATAGAAATAGGAAAGTCCGCCGATACAGATGACCGTCAATATTACAAAGACTATCGTGACAGCCATCGGCACCTCCGAATGCAGAGTTCTCCAAAAAGAAAAATGACCGAGTTTTCCAGGAAAAGAGCTATAATAAAACGCTTCCTTGATATCGTCCTTGGTCCAACCATCCATGATCAATTCATTCTGTATTGCTTCATCTGGCATGCCAGCTCTCTGTCTTGTGGATACATGATTTACGAGTTGTTTGTGGTACATGTGATCTGGATAATAGTAACACAGAACAATAGACGAAATAAAAAACAGAAAGGGGTTGCAGTAGAGTGATTTTATCCATGAAGTGTTATAATATTTCAATGAAATCATTTTGGAAATTACCCTGATTTTTACTAATACCTCAAAGAAATCTTGAAATACTACCTCACAATCCTAATAGCTTTGAGCGCGCTCACTCACTTTGCATATTTTGGTCACCCGAATAGTGTGGTTTTCGATGAAGTTCACTTCGGTAACTTTTCTGCCGCATACACATCGACTCACAAATACTTCTTCGACGTTCATCCACCGCTGGGGAAGCTTCTGGTGAGCTCCATGGAGTATGTCGGCGGCTACCCAGGCACGACCACGAACTATTCGACTATAGGCAATACCTTTGGTGACCCGCGCTACATGTGGGACAGGATACTTCCTATGCTCGCAGGTACAGCTTTACCTATCATTATCTTCCTCCTCTGTCTGGAGCTCGGCGTAGCGCCACTCCTAGCTTTCTTTGCTGGGCTTATGGTGATATTTGAAAATTCTCTTTTGGTTCATTCGCGCTTCATCCTCCTCGACATTTTCCTGATTTTCTTTGGTTTCCTGGCCTTATTGTTCTATGCATATTCGCTCCGGGAGGGGAGTGGCAAAAAGATGTGGTATCTCACTTTGGTGGCGGCATTTTTGGTCACACTCTCATACAGCGTAAAGTGGACAGGTCTATCATTCTTGGGAATGATATTTCTCATCGAGCTTGTTGCTGTGGCAAGGTCTATAGTCTGGAAGCCGAGGGCGTATCTTGCCTTAAAAAAGATATGCACATTCCTCGTGGTTGGGTTTGTGGTGTATTTTTCTCTAATCATGATCCATTTTGCTCTCCTGCCCATTTCTGGTTCTGGGGATGCTTTCATGACTGCCTCTTTCCAGAAGACACTTGAGGGAAGCACTTATGAAAATGATTCCGCTGTAAAACCACTCAATAATTTTGAAAGATTTATCGAGCTTAATAAGCAGATGTATATATCGAGTGCCACACTCTCCGCAGAACACCAGTATGGTAGCCGTTGGTACGAGTGGCCGCTCATGGAAAGATCGATATTTTATTGGGAAAATAATGTTCCGGGCGAGGCTGGAGAAAAAGCCATGATATATCTATTGGGCAATCCATTCATATATTGGCTCTCGACGCTGGCCATGGCCTTGATCCTGGTTCAGGTGCTATTTGTGTTCCTGTCGAGACTCTGGAAACTTTTCCGAGGGACATATGTAAAGTCGGCGAAATCATTTTTGGAAAGATACAAGACCGAACTCCTCCTTCTGGCTTTTTATTTTGCCAATCTCCTCCCGTATAGCCTTATAGGCCGAGTACAGTTCCTGTATCATTATGAGACGGCACTTCTCACAGCTATCGTGGCTACTGCATATCTCATATACAAACATATTCACGGCAAGACTCGCATGGCCACTGTATGTTTGCTTATCGTCGTATGTGCGGTAGGCTTTGTATACTTTAGTCCATTGTCATACGGTATAGCCATGAATGAGACAGAGCTTCTCAATAGGTTCTGGTTCACGAGCTGGCGATGATATGGTCGATGACTTTCAATAATCATGCAAACAGACAAAAAAAGGATACTGGGAATAGACTATGGCTCAAAGAGGGTCGGTGTGGCTATTTCCAATGAAGAGGGAACTATAGCTTTTCCTTTGGTGGTTCTGGAAAATAAACCAGGCTTGGCTTTCGAAGTAGCAAAGTTGGTGGCAGACAATAGAGCTGTTCGCGTAGTAATGGGGGAATCACGTGATTACAAGGGTGAGCCCAATCGCATATATGAAGATGCAAAAAACCTGAAGGAGGAGCTGGAAAAAGCAGGATGCGAAGTCATATTTGAGCCGGAATTCATGACCAGTGTGCATGCCGAACGCTTCCAGGGTAAAAATGATAAGATAGATTCTTCTGCCGCGGCTCTTATACTCCAGTCTTATTTGGATAGAAACAAAAAATAATATGGAAGCTTTGATAAATCTGATCAATCCGGAAACAATCATAAAAACTCTGGGGACAGTCGGAGTGATAACTGTCGTATTTATGGAAACCGGACTGTTTTTCGGTTTTTTCTTGCCGGGAGATTCACTCTTGTTCACTGCCGGCTTTCTAGCCTCGCAGGGTTATGTTTCCTTTCCGTGGCTTCTCATCGGCACATTCATTGCCGCTGTAGCGGGCGATAGTGTGGGCTATGCCTTTGGCAAAAAGGTGGGTCCTGCGTTGTTTACGAGGGAAGAATCAGTCTTTTTTAACAAAAAACATGTTGCTCGCGCACAACATTTTTATGAAAAGTATGGCAAAAAGACTATTGTGCTGGCACGTTTTGTTCCGATAGTTCGAACCTTTGCACCGATAATGGCTGGTATAGGATCTATGCCGTACAGCACTTTCCTCGCTTACAACGTCGCTGGCGGCTTCCTGTGGACATGGCTCATGCTCTGGCTCGGCTATGGGCTGGGAACCCTCATTCCTGATCCGGATCGTTTTGTTTTGCCTATCGTGGTAGTGATTATTTTGGTTTCTGCTGCGGCTCCGCTCAAGGAAATCTGGAAAAACAGGCATAATATCTCATGATCGTAACACTTCCGGCAGACGAGACCGGCACTGCTTTTTGTGTCCCTGCGGAACTCGCTCGTTAAATTTCAGGACAAAATGGTCACGAGGTCATGCAATGGTTCCCATTTTGTCCAGAAATTTATACTCTCTCAGACAGTCCTCGGGACACAAAAAGCAGTGCCGGTCTCGTCTGTCGTGGTTTTTCTTATTACAAGAAAGTGTAGTAAAATAGAGGCATGCGACACACGTCTCTCTTTTACAGACTTTTCCCTCCGCCAAAATTCTTGACTATACCGCATGCCGGTCTCGAAATATCCGACGATGCGTTCCGATGTATAGAATATAAGCGTACAGTTCACGGGTTAGAGATAGCAAAATACGCAGAGACAGATGTTCCACCCGGGCTTATAGATGGAGGGGAAGTGAAAGATGAGAAAAAATTTTCAGAACTCCTGCATACGTTTGTGCATGAAAACAAGCTTACTTATGTGAAGGTTTCATTGCCGGAAGAAAAAGTTTATTTGTTTCAGATGGATATACCAAGTGTGGATGTTAGGGCCGTAACCCAGCATGTCGAATTCAAGTTGGAAGAGAATGTGCCGCTTTCCGCTGTGGATTCGGTTTTTTATTTCGATATATTACCTGCCGCTGTCACGGGTAACCTTCTCCGGGCCAGTGTGTCTGTTGTGCCACGGAGCTATGTGGAAAAGATGATCTCAATATTGCACGGCATGGGGCTCGTACCCATAGCTTTTGAGGTGGCGCCAAAGTCTCTGGCAAAGGCCTTGGTCAAAAAGAGCGTGAGTGACACATATCTCATCATCCATGTCATGAATAGGAAGACGGGAACATATATAGTTTCTGGTGGGGTGGTCTGTTTTTCTTCAACTCTATCTTGGGGCACCAGGCAAAATCCCGATGGTAACAAAGCAGAAAATATGGACATAAGTGCTCTGTCAAAGGAGATTCATCGCGTATACGAATATTGGGCCACGAGGCCGGACGCTCACTCGACGATAAGCCAGATCATGCTCGTGGGGGAGGACGCTCAAATGGTCGAAGAAAAGTTCCACAGAGATCCGTCGCACGTAGCAGTTCCTCTGGCATCGGTGGACGTATGGCAAAATGCCTTCGATATTCACAATTACATACCGAATATTTCACGCGAGGAGTCCTTGGAATATGCCGTAGCAGCCGGCTTGGCCCTGCCCTAAAAAATGAGACATACACTTTTGCCACCAGAAGAGAGAAAAGCCTTGAGGCGGGACTATAGTCTCCGTCTGGCAATTGTCTTCTTTTTCCTTTTATCATTGGCGTCTCTCGTAGGGGCAGTTTCGCTTTTTCCGGCATATATCAATGTTCGAAATATGGAAATGGAAGAAGAGGTCGTCGCGGCAGAGCTACGGGCTTCCAAGGAAGTCCAGAATCGCAGTGTCATAGAATCCCGTCTGCGCACGGACTCTCTCATGATAGAGAGGCTTTTGTCCGAATCCGGAAACTCCAAGCCTTCCCAAGATATACGGTTCATCGCTGCGGAGAGGGGTGTGGTGCGCTTTACCACCATTTCCTATGGGATGGTAGGTACATCCACTGTCGTGGTGGTTGTGCAGGGTATTGCGCCAAACAGGAATGATCTGATCGCTCTAAAAAATAAGATGGCTATGTCTCTGCCCATGGCCAAGATCGAGTTGCCTTTATCGGAATTGGCAAAGAGTAAAAATGTTATTTTTTCTATGAAAGTCTCATATCCAAAAAAATGAAGCACTCTTATGCAAATCTACCCCTGTTTTTCCTAGCGGCCGTAGTCGCAACTTGCGGCATGTTGTTGTACATCTATATGTACAATGCCGTTGGTGCTGCATATTCTAGGGCGCTCGTAGCGAGGGCTATCGTAAATTCCCAAAAACTAGACAGTGTGGCGGAACGGAGCACGGTCCAGCTCTTCGAAAAGACTGCATCTGCCCGAAACAGGCTTTCGTCATTGTTTGTGAAAGATGTCGAAACAGTTTCATTTATCGAAGACTTGGAGAATATAGGAACTGTTGTCGGTAGTTCTGTATCACTTTCTTCTGTTTCTGCAGATGATACTACCAATATGGCACAGGGAACATTCGCAAAGATCGGAGCGCATATCGATGTTACGGGCTCCTGGCAAGGAGTGATAAGGACGCTTATGATGACAGAAGTATTGCCATATCATGTATCCATAGATACCGTCACACTCACGGCGGTGAATAGTGCGCCGGATACCAAGACCACAGCCACGTGGCGCGCCTCCTACAATGTAAAGGCAACTATTTTGGTCACTGCCACTTCTACGAAAACAAAATGATAAACATATTCAAGAAAAAAAATTCCCAAAAAGTGTTGCGCGATCCGGAATCGATGTGGCACAGGATATTTCGTGATCCATATATAGATTGGTCCATCGCAATTGTGATATCTATTGTGGTTGTGGTATCTCTGGTCTTGGCATCCTACTTTGTTTTTGTAAAATCCGCATCGCTGGATAAGGGATCGAGTTCTGCTGTGGGTGCTTCCAAGAAAACACTATTGGATGAAAGCAAGTTGGATCAGGTCCTCCGCGACTATGATGCTCGCGCGGCCGACAGGGCGCAGTTGGAGAGGGGATACAGCGGGGTAGGTGACCCGTCGCTATAATTGTGGTAGGTTATTGTATGTGGCGCACAGCACAGGCTCATGTGTCGCATAGTATATGAAAATTCATACGCGCGCTTAGCTCAGTTGGTAGAGCGCCCCGTTTACACCGGGATGGTCCAAGGTTCGAGTCCTTGAGCGCGCACCGTCAGTGAGTAGTGCACTAGCGAGTCGTCTTCACGACTCGCGTCCTAGGACTCGAAAAGGTCGAGTATATTTTTGAGGCGGCATTCTGCCTCAAAAATGCGAGACCTGTACCGACTCTGTAAGAGTCGAGTCCTTGAATTGGTTTGCGTTTTTTCCCCAACCAAAAAAGCTCCTTGCGGAGCCTTTTTGTTATGCACACGAGCCTTTTACATCTGCGCACCCATGGACTCTTTGACACATGCCTTACATGTAGACTTGTGCGTAAAGATAAGATATACAGCAGATATTCCTACCAAGACGTAAATGATCCTAGAGACGATGTTATCCATGCCTCCGAATATCTGGCCGATCTCCCATCCACTCAGACCCAACAGGAGCCAGTTCAGGCCTCCGACGATAACCAAAATAAACGCGATCGTATGTAGTGCTTTCATTGTTGTAAATAAGCTAGTAATTAGTAAATAAAGAACTATGCTAATTATACCAATGTGTCATTTTTTATGATATGTACAGCTTATCCACAGATTGCTCTCCGTAAGTGGTTATGGAATGATTACGACATAGTCCTAGCATAATACACATGATAATAAATAAAATATTCTCCCGAGAAAGGGTGAAGGCGATTTGGTTGGTTGTCTTTTTTGCAGTATCAATATCTGGAATTGTGTCTGCGGCGACCACAATAAATACAAACATAACCACGGGCGGAACATTGAACGTTAGCGGAATCGGCACGTTTGGTGGAAATGTAGGTATTGGTACAACTTCTCCATATTCTATGTTGAGTGTAGCTGGTCAGGTTGTTGCGCAGTATTTCACTTCTACTTCCACGACTGCCACGAGTACATTTGCCGGAGGTGTTACTTCTTCTTGTTTCTCGACAGGAAGCGGTTGTCTAACATCTTTCACCGGTCTTAGTGTAAAGAGTTATGGTGCTTTGGGTACGGCACAAAAAGCAAATGATTGTACTGTAGTAGCAAGTAATACAAGTTTAGTTTGTGCAACATCTCATTTCTCTCTTGGTGATGTGGGCTCAATAATAGCAATACCATATGCGGGAACGGCGGCAGGTTCTGGTGTAGGAGAGACATTTGTCACTACAATAGCGGGGTATACTAGCCCTACGACAGTTACCTTGACCTCAGCTCCTATTACAAGTATAGCTGGAGCTAGAACTGTGACAGATGTTGCTTTTAATAACGGTGGTACAACGGTGACTAGTGCAACTGCAAGTTTTGCTGCGGGTGATGTGGGTAAACTAATAAGTATCCCAGGAGCAGGTTTGGCAATAGCCAGCAGTGGTGGTTCTCCAGCTCCAACAAAGATAGTAATTATCAATAGTGGAACTTCTGTTAGTGTGAATCGTCAGTCTTTGGCTACAGTATCTGGACAAACAGTAACAATTCCTGGGGCTACTATTATTTGGGGGCCTGATGATACTACAGCTTTGCAGAATGCCATAAATGCAGGTTGTGCTCAGAAAAAAACCATAATGCTCGATGCGGGCAATTATCTGGCGACTACGAGTTTGGCTGTGTGTAGCAATATGCGCATCGTCGGACAGGGTCCTGGTAGTTCTATCATATCTCCAGTAGGAACTGCTCTTGCAGGCTTTCTCTATAACGGTGGCACAAACTCAGCAAGTTATGTGTCCGATGTTCTTTTTGCAAACTTTGAAATTGATATGAGTGGGGTAAGAGCAAATACCTATGCCGCAAGTAATAAAGGTATATTTATTCGCCCTATGATACGACCAGTTATTCGAGACATGTATATACACGACTGTTCTGCAACATGTATAGGTGTCGACTTCTTGATAGATGGTCAAATAATAAACAATACGATTTCTTTTGGTGGAAACCAGGTAATGGAACTTGGGGGAACGGGAGGTGGAGCGTGTATTGGTATAGGTACAGGTTTGTGGAATGAAGAACCAAATACAATCTCTGGAAATCACGTTAGTGACTGTGGTGCGCACGGTATATTCATAGAATCACAGTCTAGTAATATACTGAGTCGAGGAATCCGTATCATAAATAATGATGCTAGATGGACGGGTTATGGATTTTCTACTTCTGATTGTATTGGTGACCATGCTGCCCAAGGTGCAATAATCCAAGGTAATACAGTAGAGTTCTGTTTTAGGGGAATAGTAGTTTCAAATGGTTTTGTAAATACATTGTATTCACAGGATTGGCAGATTTTGGATAACTACATAAGTAACTCTACTGGGGGTATATACGTATACAATCAAGTCGGCGGAGGGAAGATAAGTGGAAATACTATGGTTGGAAACGTTGTAAGTGCTGCGGGTACTACGAACGGTATACAGCTAGAAGCACGTACGGGTGGTACCCAAGGAACCATAACAGTAAGTGATAATAAAATTCGAGATTTCTCGGGAAGATGCATATGGATATCGACAGGATCATTTGGAGCTGTGAATATTTTGGGAAATGATCTGAACAACTGTGGCGGCTCGACGGCGAGACCGGCAATATTGTTTGGTGCGACATATGCCAGCTCTACAAATATACAAAATAATGTTGCTTACGACTCAAAAGCAACTAAACAAATGAGTTATGGTTTCCAGATGACGACAGGAACTATCACACGTCTGTGGTTGGGAAATAATGATTTCAACAGAACTCTGATGGGATCATATGATCTAACTGGTGGAACGATAACTACTCTCACAGGTCCAGAATTTACTCAGTCAGGGGCAGCTACACTTTCTGGAGGAGCGGCATCTGTAACTTTGGGAATACCATTTGTCAGTTCCACGACAGCTCGTTGTTTTGCTGTAGATATTACGACACCGGCAAATACTACAATATCGGCACTTACAAGCAGTTCAACTCTTTCTCTGACTGGCACAGGCACTGATGTTCTAAATTATTATTGCTCCGGAAGATAATAAACCCTAGGTACATTTGGACAAATATTTGTCCTCCCGAGAGGAATCGAACCTCTATCAAGAGCTTAGAAGTCTCCTGTTCTATCCATTGAACTACGGGAGGGGATATGTACTATCTCATCAGGTTAACGTATATTCAATATATGATCAATGACCCCGAAATAGGCATACTGTACGAAGATGGCGATATTGTGGCTGTAAACAAGCCTTCTGGCCTTATGGTACATGGTGATGGTAGGGCAAAATTGCGCTTTCTCACTGACTGGATAGTGGAAAAATACCCAGAAACGGTCAATGTGGGTGAACCAGCGAGAGATCTAAAAGGAGAGAAGATCGAGCGTCATGGCATAGTTCACAGGCTCGATAGGGAGACTTCCGGTGCGCTTTTGGTCGCAAAAACACAGGCGGGTTTTGATTGTTTGAAAAAGCAGTTCCAGGACCGAGTAATAAAAAAGAAATACTTGGCATACATCTGGGGAGATCTCAAAGAAGAGTTCGGGACTATCAACAGACCAATAGGCCGGAGTGTCACCGATTTCCGTAAATGGTCGGCACAGCGTGGGGCTAGAGGTGAGCTCCGTGATGCCGAGACATACTGGACCAAGCTCAAAAATCTGAATGGCCGGACGGAGGAGCAAAAGTGCGAGCCTTTCACGCTGGTAGAGGTAGAACCCAAGACGGGGAGGACGCACCAGATCCGTGTGCACTTCTCGGCTATACAGCATGCCGTCGTCGGTGATCAGCTCTATGCGCCGAAAAAACCTCGCGCTCTCGGCTTTGCCCGCACAGCATTGCATGCAGTTTCCATCGAGTTCACAAATACTGCTGGCACCCTAGTCAAAGTAAAAGCGCCGTTGCCGGATGATTTTGGCCTTGTAAACGAAAGATTCTTGTGTTAATCTGTTTTTCATTATGGTACCGAAGATAATAACCCCCGCAAACGTCGATCACCGCAAGAAACTGGACATACGTCCGGGCGATACTATTCGTGTCTGGCAAAAGATCGAGGAAGATAAAGGCAAGTTCCGTTTGCAAGCTTTCGAAGGTCTAGTACTCTCGAGGAAGCATGGCAAGGAAGCTGGTTCTACCTTTACTGTCCGCAAGGTCATCGATGGAGTAGGTGTCGAACGTATTTTCCCTCTGTACTCTCCGGTCATAGATGAGATAGAAATGATCCGCCGCTCCAAGGTTCGTCGTGCAAAGCTATACTTTATCCGTCGCAAGGCTGCAAAGGAGATCCGTCACCAAATGAGACGTACCATGGAAGCCAAGTACGAAGAAGAAGTAGAAGTAGTGCCAGCCCCCGTAGCGGCATCAGAAGAGGCTCCAAAAGAAGAAGTGAAAGCATAAAAAAGAGATGAAGGATCTCTTTTTTAATTGGGGGTGTAATCCTGTTAAGTCATGGCTTGAATCGGAAGAGATTGAAAATAAACAGAGCATTCGCTATGATAGGACTCTCGACTGTATGAGAATGCGCAGGTGTCGTAATTGGTAGCCGAGCACCCTTGAGGTGGGTGTGCCCGTATGGGCGTGGAGGTTCAAATCCTCTCCTGCGCACTAGATGGTAACCGCTCCTATAGTTTAACGGATAGAACGCGGGCCTCCGAAGCTCGTGATGCAGGTTCGATTCCTGCTGGGAGCACAAAATGTTCGCTTGATGTTTACATTTTGTCACATAAGAGGCAATATACCTTTGTGACTCTATATACCAAAAAAGGCGATACCGGCACCACCAAGGTCTTCAGTTCCAAACCCGGCGAGCGAATATCGAAGGGCTCCTGCCAAACCGAGGCATTGGGCGCTTTGGACGAGCTCAATTCATTCTTGGGACTGGTCAAGGTCAAAGACAAGGTGACGTGGTCCATAGACTACAAACAACCGGCGGATATCATCTTTTGGGTCCAGAACTGCCTCTTTACCATACAGGCGGAAGTAGCTGGCGCAGAAAAGCACATAACTGCAGACAAGGTTATGAAGCTTGAAATGCTCACAGATATCATGGAGCGCGATATGCCTCCTATAAATACTTTTTTCATTTCCGGTGGCACCGAGCTCGCCTCGCTTTTGGATATTGCCCGCACTCTCACGCGACGTGCAGAGAGGGAGGTGGTGAGAGCTGTAGAGAGTAAGGAAGCAAAAGTCGTACCCGAGACGCTCGCTTACCTCAATAGGCTCTCTTCGCTCTTGTATGCTATGGCTCGACTAACCAACCATAAATCTGGTATAAAGGAGGAACCGCCCACATACAAATAGACGAAAAGAAGGTAAAATGTGAGACGAGATAGTAATATGGTGCCTATAGTTTAGTGGTAAAACTCCGGTCTGTGAATCCGGCGTCGAGAGTCCGATTCTCTCTAGGCACCCAAAGAATAAGAGCACAATAAGGCACAGTGAATTTTGTTATTTGAACAATATTCTTCGAGCATTCTGAACTTGATTTTTGTTTGGGTAGGTGTAATCTTTGGCTAAATTGCACAAACATCAATAACTGAATATTTTATGAGTAAACTAATCGGACTTATTGGTTGGTTCAAGCAGGACGGGATTAGGTTGAGTACGAATCCCATATTTGCCCTACCGAAAATCTACAGCCCTAATGGGGACAGGTGCATGTTTTCCGGCGTTGTTATCATGGAAGATGATGACACCTTCGCCGGCTACATGAATGACGATTGCGGGCAGTCGGCAATCGACGGTAGGATTGTGGATGCGGAATTGATATTTGAAAAACAATATCTCCATCGAAAGGACAAAATCCAATATAAACTCAGACTGCTGCAACAACAAGGTATGCATTTCAAAGGCGGATACGAAGGAACGGTAGTCGGTCGTGGTGATGCTCAGATAAGTCTTGTCACCCTTCCAGAAAAATTCCTTGAGTAATCTGAACACACTTATCCTCGTTCCGACTGACAGTCGAAACACAAAAGTTCTGGCTACTGTCGGGACTTTTTTATATATAAATTTAATTTAATAGTTCCAACACCTTCTACGAAGACGAACAAAAACCGCCTACATCATCATCGTACAGGCGGTCTTACGGCATTCATACAGAGTGGAGACGATGCTCCCGCAGCCATAGAATTGGCGCTTACTCAGGGAAACTGGTCAAATGTTAAGCAATCAATACTTTGTACTGAATCATTTGCCCCAGCTTATGATGATCCAATAGATTTATACAATGAATCTCTTTAAATTTCAACGGCGTGTGATATGTACGCACGCCTCACCCCATTGACAAATCCTATTTTTGCTATATGATGGTAGTAGATCTCTCAGTAACTAGTAACGAATTTATGCACATTCCAGTCGATCAGTTGAAGGAAATCCATTCCTGTCTGTCACGGTTAACGCCCGAGGTTTTGGGCCAGTGCAGCGATCCAGAGAGGGTTCTCCGCAACCTGCAGAACGTCAAGTTTCGGAAGCCCTCGGCGCGCTCTACGGAGCGGGTGGAGTTGCCATCCAGTTTGCCGGCACTTCTAACTTGGATTTCGGATTTGAAAATAATCGAGGTTCCGGCTGAGCTTGGAATCCAATTTGGTGTAGCATGGGGACTCATGCGCGAGAGTGTTGGCCAAGCCAATCTTGCCTACGCTCATTAGCCTACGGTTCACGAAGGGGTGCGAATATTCGCTACCCCTTCTTTTTTTATAAGAAAATTAAAACAGCTCGGGAGGAGCTGTCTTTTTGTTTACCGTCTTTAGATTTTTGGCCAATAGCGGCCATATATCTCGTCTACAAGTTCTACTAGAGAGTCTGGATGGGGGAAGTCAAAACCTACCATTCTGTCCCTATCCTCATCTCTTGGTGTGCTGCCGGCAAGGATGTGCCACGTGCGGTACAGGTAGTAGTTCCTGTATGTTTTCCGCATCGCGGACATTTTGTCTACAATCTCGTCTGCAATTCCGATTTTGGTTGGTGTCCCGTATACTACCTCTTCGGGTAAGTCATCATACAAACGTCGCAGTTTCCTCCGAATCTCGCCTTCCTGGGACAATGCATCATCTTGGTTTGGCATAACTTCTACTTTGTATTTAACACATTTAGCGCTAGTTGGCAAGCTATAGATATTTTTCTTGGTATTTCTTCATTGCTTGTTCTATGAGTTTTATTCCTTTGCCTTTCTTGGTAGTAGCATATACACCTGCTTCTGTTTTTATGACCATACCATCTTGTATGAGTTTTATAAGTTTGAGTGTGAGGGTTCGTGTCGATATGCCACCAAGTGCAAGTTCTAACTCGCAAAACCTTTTTGGCCCTTCTCCCAGATAGTGGAGTATGAGCATGGTCCATGTGTCAGAAAGTAGCCGAGCGACCTCGGTTATGGGGCATGATGTGGGATTTGTACGGGCTACCTTTTTCATTGCATAGAATATAGCATACCTTTAATGTACTTTACATTGTAAAGTAATGTCCTGTATAATGCAGGTATATTATAAATATAAAATAAAAAATATGAATTATAAAAATATACATGACAATGACTCTATAGAAAAGACTCTATCATCACTAAATAAGAACAACTTTATAGCGATCGAAGTTAAGACAAGGGAGGAGGCTCTGGCAAAAATAATGGATCTCATTCCAAAGGGTGCATCGGTCATGAATGGGGCATCGGAGACACTCCGAGAGATAGGTTATATGGATATATTGAAGGGCGGTACTCATGGATGGAACAATTTACACGATGCTATCTTGGCAGAGAAAGACCCGGGTAAACAGTCTGAACTACGCCGCAGGTCTGTGGTATCGGACTATTATGTAGGAAGTGCACATGCTGTCACGGAAGATGGGCAGATATTGTTTGCCTCCAATACCGGTAGCCAGTTGTCACACCTTGTGTACACTTCACCAAATATTATCTTAGTTATAGGTGCACAAAAGATCGTTGCAAACATAACTGAAGCTTTTGATAGGCTAGAAAAGCACATCATTCCCTTGGAAGATGAGCGCATGAAAAAGGTATATGGCTATGGAACATCGCATACCAAAACTGTTATTTTACACAAAGAAAATCCTGCTTTGGGAAGAAAAGTGAATGTCATAATTGTAAAAGAAGCTCTCGGTTTCTAATTGAAAAGCGATTCCCGTAATCACGAAGCGTGATTGCGGGTTTTCATTTTCATAGAGTGTGATCAGGGATAGGAATTTCATAAGGATAAATAACCCCCGCGCAGATCTTTGAAATCTGTAAATCCTAGATCTTTCATTATATCCAGTGCCTTCCCACTACGCGAACCAGATCTACAGTAGATGGAATATGCTCCAGCCTTACTCAACTTTTCGAGCTGTTGTGTAAAGTCAGGTGCATAGAAATCGATATTGATGGCTCCCTCTATATGTCCGGAAGCATATTCTTCTGGTGTTCTCACGTCTATCACTGTCATATTTGGTTCTTTTATTCGGTTCATAAATGCATCTGCTGGTAAATGGGACTTATTGTCTACTGCTTGTATTACTGTTGCTTGCTGAGGCTGTTTGTTCTCAGAAACACGCCTCGGAATGAGCACATATAGTAATGTGGCGAAAATGATTGCTCCTAAAATAATGATTATTATAAAAACTGTTTTGTTCATGAGATAAGCATATAATTTAAATTTGTAATATTCAATGGCTTCTGAGTCATTTGCTCGGTTGACTTTAATATCTGCATAGTATATCATTCAAGTATGCGTTTGAACGAATTGGCATCACTTATGCGGACAGCAGGAGATGAGAGTAGGCTAAAGATCCTATGTGTCATTTTTGCTGAGAAAAACGTATGTGTGTCTGATATAGCGAGGGAGTTGGATATGAGTATAGCTATCGTGTCTCATCACCTCCAAGTTATGTCAAAAAAGGGGTTGGTGGTACCTGTACGTGAGGGCAAGAGGATATGCTATGAGCTACCAGAAGATCGGTTTGTAAAGGATCTGAAGAAATTTGTATGCAAATACAAGTAAGCTTAGCTCTGTAAGTAATTATAAACATTAATAAATAACCATAACAAAATAAACATGAATACAAATAATCACAAAGTTATCGTTTATTCAACACCCACTTGTCCCTACTGTGTATATGCAAAGGACTATTTCAAAGAAAACAATGTTTCTTTTGAAGATATAGATGTAACAAAGGATAGGGCAAGGGCTCAGGAAATGGTCATGAAGAGTGGCCAGATGGGTGTGCCGGTCATAGATATTGACGGGAATATTCTGGTAGGGTTCCAGCCGGAAGAATTTGAGAAACTATTGAAATAGGAAAGAAAATTGGTATTTGTATTGTATTAGGGGTAGATGGGTTGGAGTAGGTGTAAGATCAACCTATCTATATTAATCGTTAACCAATAAGCAATATGAAAATAACAAAATTGGGTTTGGGAGCCTTGGCTATAGTATTGGGTGTGACGGCTGTCACAGCTAGCTCAGCTATGGCGTATAGAGGAGATCCGACAGTAAAAGGCCCGAATTATTCCGCAGATCGTCATACCGCTATGATGAAGGCATTTGAGACTAAGGATTATAGTGCTTGGAAAAATCTCATGCAAAATAAGGGTCGGGCGAGTCAGGTTATAACCGAGGTAAATTTTGCAAAGTTTGCGGAAGCTCACAACTTGGCTTTACAAGGTAAAACTGCCGAGGCACAAAAAATCCGCCAAGAACTTGGGCTAGGTTTACAAAATGGTTCAAGTAGAAATGCTGGCGGAATGATGGGTGGCATGGGGATGGGTAGAAATTTTAATCGCTAAATGACATAAGTTTAAAATCAAACTCTGACATTCGTCAGAGTTTGATTTATATAATGGAGATATAGGATAAGATACAAGTATGAGCGAAACTATAAAATATACCGATGAGGAAATAGTAGAAAAAGTTCGCTCAAACGACCGAGATATTTATGCTGTGATAATAGAGAGGTACAAGAATGCGCTTTTGAGATATACCACAAGTCTAGTTCATGATGAGGATATGGCGAGTCATATCGTACAAGATTCTCTGATAAAAGCATATACAAATCTAAATGGCTTCAATACCAAAAAGAAATTTTCAAGTTGGATATACCGCATTGCTCACAATGAGGCGATGAATATGCTAAAAAAGTATCAAAGGGAAGTGTCGATACCTGATGATATTGATTTTGAAAGTGATGAAGATATTACAAAAGATTTTGAAAAGAAGGAGACATCATTACACGTGACTGAGTGTCTGAGATCGATACCTGTCATATATTCTGCACCCCTTAGTCTGTATTATTTGGAGGCAATGTCCTACGAGGAGATAAGCGATATTCTGAGAATCCCTATGGGTACTGTTGCCACACGTATGAGTAGAGCAAAGAAATTAATGAAACACATATGTCAAAAGAATTAAAAAACATTACTGACAATATCATGGATCAAATCCATGAAGAGAAAATAAAAATTAGACCAAAGATATATTTTATCACCGGTTCAATTCTTACTTTTATAGGACTAGTCTCATCGGTAGTAATCTCTGTGTTTTTGGTGGGGTTGATACGATTTTCTTTGCGAACACATGGTCCAATGGGAAGTTATAGACTTGATCAAATATTCTCTAGTTTTCCTTGGTGGACACCGGTGCTTGCTACTGTCGGGTTGGTCGTAGGTATTTGGTTACTTCGTAAATATGATTTTTCTTTTAAAGTGAATTTCAAAGTGATTATTATAGGTTTTATTTTAGCTGTTATTGTTGGTGGTTGGATTATTGACAGTGTTGGTTTGAATGATGTTCTTACTCGTCAAGGTCCGATGCAGGGCATGATGCGAGAATATATGCACGATAATTATATTCAGAGTAACGGTCAAGGATGGGGTAGAAATCGGGGGGATTGATTTCGTCACATGTATTTGATCCCTCTATCTGCTATCATTAGCTTGGCCATTGGTACCAATAGAGATGACTCTGCGGTCGGTCGACAAACGGGAATTCGCCTTCTAGACGCGATAGTACCGTCTACTGCGGCTTACCCTTCGTTCGTGTTTGGTTAGTGATTGGCATCACCCCACACGGTCGCATAACAGAAGTATCGTCTCGCGTCATAAACGCTTCGCACACCTACCGTCGGAAACGGTGGGTGTTTTTTTCTTATGTCACATAATTGCTAGATAGCAGAATTTACCACTCTTTTCGTCACAAAGCTTTTTTGCTACACTGTCCGCAATACTATGGCAAACCTAGAAAGACAATTCCTCATATTCCTGGGAAAGAAAATACGTGAGAAAAGGGACAAAATGGGCGTGACACAGGAAGAGATGGGTAAGATCATGAAAATGCACCGCACCTATGTGGGCATGGTCGAGCGCGGCGAGAAGAATATTTCTGTTCAAAATCTAAAAAGGTTTTCTGTCGCCCTAAAGGTGAAAATGAGTGAACTTATTGATTTTTAGTTCAGAGTTTAATTCATAAGCGAGCTCTGTCCAGAACTCTCACCTCGTCTTCTCCCATTCAAGCATTTTCTTTTTTCTATCCAGGCCCCAATGATATCCACCCAAGGCTCCGTCTGACCTTACGACACGATGGCAGGGGATGAGATATGCCACAGGATTTGCTCCCACAGCCGATCCGACTGCACGGTTCGCTCCTGGCAGACCTATCTTTTTTGATATTTCTGCATAAGTCGTGGTTTTTCCCGGTTTGATATTCAGCAAAGCTTTCCAGACCTTTGTCTGGAATAGTGTGCCACTAAGATCAAGAACTACCTTATCCTTCGTTGCCGATGTTCCTTCGATAGTACGAAGAACAGCTATTTGAAATCCGCTGGACTTTTCCTTGAGTTTTGCCACTGGATATTTTTTTTGGAGGAGTTGCAGGCCTAGTTTCTTTTCGTCCGCGTATGCGGCATGTATCACGCCTTTTTCTGAAGAAGCGATGAGAATTGTTCCGAACTTCGTATGTACGAAGCTATAACTGATATCTGTTATATCTTTTTTTGGTCTTATAATGATTTTGATCCTGCTCATATGTCTACCTTATCACATATGCGAGAGACGGGGAGGTGATTTTCTGATAAAATCAAATCATGAATTTTTCCTGGAAAGAAAGTTGGACATCCTCATCGGCCGAGGCAAGGATGGGAATATTTTTTCTGGCATGTTTGGCGTTGATATATGTTTTTTCTATTCAAATTTTCCCTGTGGTCGATAAAATTACACAAAATGATACACCGAAAATTCTTCCATTAATAACCGACAAAGAAATATCTCGTGGTAGTACAGAAAAGAAGCAGGTCATATTTACCTTTGACGCCGGTTCGGGAGATGTATCGACTAGGAAGATCCTCTCTGTTCTCAAGGATTATGGTGTGAAGGGCACATTCTTTGTGACTGGCCAGTTTGCGGAACGGTACCCCGACCTAGTAAGAGAAATATTGGCAGGTGGTCATGAGATATACAACCATACTTATAGTCATCCTCATCTAACTGAGATCTCTGATGAAGAGATCGGTGATGAACTGCTGAAGATGGAAAATGCACTTCAAAAAAGTGGCAATACTACTTCGAGGCCGTATTTTCGTCCGCCATACGGCGATCGTGACGAGAGAGTCTTAGCTGCAGCGTACAAAAATGGTTATCAATCCGTATATTGGAGCGTGGATGCTGGGGACTGGATGGCAGAGGGCATCACCGCAGGGGAAGTAAAGGAAAGAATACTTTCCAATATTTATCCCGGAGCAATATTCCTCATGCATGTGGGCGATGCCATAACTGGCGATATATTGGGCGAAATTTTGTCAGATATCGAAGCCCGGGGCTTTCGGGCAGTATCGCTTTCGGAAGGTTTGTAAATTCTTGCTTTTTCAGGTCATATTCGAATATAATCAGTAACTATGAACATAAAACGCATTACCTTTTGGACCATATTTTGTCTTATTATTGTGCTTATCATCTGGGGTCTCGCTCTGTCCATGAAGAAGTCTGCAAATCTGCCGAGTGGGCTGGTCCTGGGTGAAGCTGGCACGGTGACAACACAAGATCATGTAGAGGGTCCGGCAGATGCCCCTGTGACTATCATCGAGTATAGCGACTTCCAGTGCCCAGCATGCCAGTATTACTATACCTTTGTGGAGAAGCTCACAGCCGAGGCTAGTACGACAGTGCGTGTGATCTATAGACATTTTCCATTGCCTCAGCATGCAAATGCCATGCCTGCCGCAATAGCTAGCGAAGCCGCTTCCGCTCAGGGAAAATTCTGGGAAATGTATGATCTTCTCTTTACCAATGCCGCCGAGTGGGTGGATCTATCCGATGCATCACCAATCTTTTTGAAATATGCCGAAACGATAGATTTGGATACCGCACGCTTCACCGTAGATCTCGCTAGCTCAACAATTCGTGAAAGGGTAATATCAGACAAGAATGGTGGTATAAAAATAGGTCTGAATGCAACCCCTACCTTCTTTATCAATGGTAAAGCAATAGAAAATCCTCAAAACTATGAACAATTTAAAGCGCTTGTTGATACAGCCGCTATTACCGGTACGAAATAGTGTTACGGTCCTGGTGCTCCTTGTAGCCCTTATAGGCTTTGCCGATGCGACATATCTCGCCTTCGAGCATTATCAGGGGGTGGTGCCACCATGCACTATAACAGAAGGGTGTGAGGATGTATTGACTAGTTCTTATGCAATAGTTGCAGGTATACCAGTATCTCTCTTGGGTGCCATATATTATTTCCTTATACTTGTGGGCGCCTTCGCTTATTTAGAATCTAAGAATGAAAAATTGTTTCGTTATTCGCTGTATCTCACTTTCTTCGGCGTACTCTGCTCGCTGTGGTTCGTTTATCTGCAGGTATTTGTAATACATTCATATTGTACATACTGTCTTTTGTCTGCACTCACAACTACTATTTTGTTTATCATAGCTATTCTTATTTTCAAAAATAAATGTCAGCCTCGATCATACTAAAGACTGAGACCTCGGCGGACTATGAGCTCATAGACTCTGGCGAAGGGGAAAAACTGGAGCGTTTTGGGGCGGTCATCTTGTCTCGGCCCGACCCTCAGGCTTTGTGGAGGAAGAGACTACCAGAAGTGGAATGGAAGAAAGCACATGGGACATTTGTCCGGGAAGAAAAGAAAGGTGACTGGTCTCTAGGGAAAGACGTACTCGAGCGCTGGGGTATTGAGCTCTCTGGATTGAAGTTCTGGATCCGACCGACGGCATTCAAGCATGTGGGTTTGTTTCCGGAGCAGGCGCAAAATTGGCTATGGCTAGAAAAGAAGATCGAAGCGGCGAAGACAAGTTCGGAAGAAATAGAAATACTAAATCTCTTTGGCTATACCGGTGGCGCCACTCTGGCTTGTGCGGCTGTGGGCGCAAAGGTGGTGCATGTGGATGGTTCCAAAGTCGCTCTTACCTGGGCACGCGACAATGCCGAACTGTCCGGTCTCCGAGAAAAACCTGTGCGCTGGATATTGGATGATGCGCGAGAATTCGTCCGACGCGAAATAAAGCGGGACAGGAAATATGCCGGTATAGTCATGGATCCGCCGGCTTTCGGCCATGGACCAGAAGGGGAGTTGTGGAAGATAGAGGAAGATTTCTTGCCTCTGGTAGATGACTGTATGAAGATATTGTCGGATAAGCCTTTATTTTTTCTTATCAACGGCTATTCTGCAGGCTACTCGGCCATCGCTTATGAGAACAATCTCTTGGCACTAGAAACAAAGTATGGTGGCAGGATAGAGAAGGGTGACCTAGTCATAAAGGAGTCGGTTCAGGAAGGTGTGGAGGCGCGACTACTACCATCGGGAATATTTGCGAGGTGGTGTGCGTAGAGAAGTAAAACAGACTTGGGAAGTTAAAGTTATTGAACCATTATGAATACATCGCTATAGTATATTTATGCTCTTACTAGATGGTCGCAAAACACGCGAAGCCCTATTGCCCGAACTTATGATAAAAGTGAAGGCTTTTTCTGTACCACCCAAACTCGCCATCATCCAAGTAGGTGATAGGGAGGATTCTACAGCATATATCCGTGCAAAGAAGACTTTTGCAGATAAGCTCGGTATCGGTGAAGTTCACATACAATTACCTGAAAATACTTTTGAAAAGGACCTTTTGGATGAGATAAAAAAGTGTAATGAAGATGCCGATATTACAGGTATTATTTTACAGCTACCTATTCCTGCACGCATAAACCGAGATATTGCCGTCGATGCCATAGACCCTGCAAAGGATGTAGATAGGATAACAAGCACAAATGTAAAATTGTGGCAGGAAAATAAAGGTCTCCTACCAGCAACATCGCGCGGTATAAAAGAGCTTTTGAAATATTATGATATTTCTCTTTCTGGCAAAAAAGTGACTGTTATCGGTCGTTCTGCTCTAGTTGGCACTCCCATAGCGGCTATGTGTAGGAATGAAGGAGCTGTCGTCACAGTTTGCCACAGCAAAACTATAGATATAAAAAAAGAAACATTGGGTGCGGACATTGTTATTTCTGCTGTAGGTAAACCCGCTCTTGTGGGTCGCGAGTATGTTCGGGAAGGGCAGGTAGTCATAGATGTGGGTATAAGTAGGGGGGAGGATGGAAAACTACACGGTGATGCGGATTTTGATGCAATAAAGGATGTGGTCTCTGCTATTACACCTGTTCCGGGAGGAGTGGGACCTATGACAGTATTTGCCCTTTTTGAAAACTTGGTTGATATAAGCTCATAAATGAGCTATAATTGCCTCAATTACTAGTAGATTAGCCATTAAATATCAATTCATCAAATATGAACCCAACAGAACAATTTTGGAAAGTAGCATCGCTCGTCGGACTGGTTTTGGTACTGTTCCTCGTAGTTGTGTCCATAAAGGAAGTGAAGTCTATCGGCTACGTAGGCAAGAGTGAGCAGATAGTAAATTCAATATCGGTGAATGGCAAGGGTGAAGTCATGGCTACTCCAGATATAGCCACGTTCTCATTCTCCGTGACTGAGACAGCAAAGACTGTGACCGAGGCCCAGACTGCGGCTACGGCAAAGTCTGCAGCAGCTCTCAAGGCTGTTCGTGATGCGGGAATAAAAGACAAGGATATTCAAACTATTTCCTATACTATCAACCCTCACTATGAATATCAGGAAGGTGTATGTCCTGCGGTCATGAGTCCGTACAGCAGTGTTTCGCCATGCCGCCCAGGCAAGTCTGTCCTCACTGGTTATGATGTCAGTCAGACGATATTGGTAAAGATTCGCGAGCTCGATAAGGCTGGCACAATCTTCTCTTCTATCGGTGCTCTAGGAGTCCAAAATGTGAACGGTCTCGATTTCTCTGTGGACAAGCCAGAAGCTGTAAAGGCTCAGGCTCGTGCCCTAGCTATTACCGATGCAAAGACGAAGGCAAATGAGCTTGCGAAACAGTTGGGAGTAAAGATCATCCGCATCACAAGTTATTATGAAAATGGTGATCAAGCGTATCCGATGTATGGTAGGGGAGGTTCTGACATGAAGCTTGAGGTTGCAAGCATGGCGGCACCTGCTCCGGAACTGCCAGCAGGAGAGCAAAAGATGACAAGTAATGTGACGATCACGTATGAGATAAAGTAAGTAGGACTTACGAAAAAAAACAAAAAGGCACTCTTACAAGGGTGCTTTTTTTGTTTTAATCCCATCTTCCCCCAAGTCACACACTCCCTTACCTTGGCTGCGGATTCGCTCGTAATATCTCGGCATTTCCACAAAACGTCTCTTCCAAGTCCCGTTAAAGGAATTTGTCAAATTGTCTGTTTGAAATGGTAGCTGTAGATCAGTCTCAGGAACTTACGACCGAGTATCAGTA